>Ga0272440_1000699_pt1 | contig 28264 bp, 27 predicted proteins | sample SSMMMBAug17_FD_192440 | JGI IMG/M metagenome (GOLD analysis project Ga0272440, IMG submission 192440) | Marine sediment archaeal communities from Little Sippewissett salt marsh, Falmouth, MA, United States - SSM-MMB-Aug17 | ecosystem: Environmental > Aquatic > Marine > Wetlands > Sediment ... | reverse complement strand
GGAGTATTGTTTTTTTTTTGGTAGCTTACTACCACGGTGGTAATAGCAGATAAAATTTTATTGGTATCATCAGGATCAATATCAGGTACAGATTCAAATTGCCCTGCCATAGCACATTCTTCACCATCTTCTGAGCATGCAGCAGATCTAACGATTACAGTTGAATTATTAAAACTTCTTTTTATGCGGGATAATATAGACTTAGATTCATTGCTCCATTGTTTGACTGAAAAATACAAAAATTTTGGAATACTAGATTTTGTTAACAATGATCTTAATTTTTCCAAAGTCCCGGCTTTGGTTTCAAATTGAAAATCTCGATATTTTTGAAAATCATGTGCCATTGTATTATCCTAAAAAAAACGTTGATCAACAATTTAATACATCAGTGTCTGTCCAATTGTATGTTCTTTTTTTATTCGCTCTATATCAGACCATGTTGGAAATAAAACGAGTGCGTCCCAAAAAACAAAACATGGCAATCATCTAATAGACGCATAGAAAAGAAGATAACAACATTAGACTTGCGCTACTTCTTCTCATGATGATCTTTCAAAATCATTGTCTGAGAACTATTTATAGTTTATTAAAAAAAATTATTAACAACATATCTTGTGAATATTTTTGTTATACTACAATTTTCGTGTGCAGATATTTTTTTATTTCAGCCATACATGCTTTAATTGAGGTATCTGAAGTATCAACTACTAAATTAGAATTTTGGGGTTTTTCAAACTTTAAATCCATTCCAACTACATACTTTTCTTCACCCATTTGAAAACGATGATATATGCCTTTAATATCCCTTTTTTGGCAAACATCCAAACAACAATCAAGGTATATTTCAATGTAATTATCAATTTTATCCAGATTAAAATCTCTCATTTCTTGAAAAGCTGTTATGGCAGACACAATAACTGAGATACCATTATTATTAAGCAAATTTGCGCATAAAGTATATATTTTGGAAACATTTATACGATCTTCTCTGGAATATCCAAAAATATTTCCAATAAAATTTCGAAAAATATCACCATCAAGTATTTGGGTTTTTATATTCCTTTGGATTAAGTATTTATATATTTCGTTTGCAAGAGAAGTTTTTCCAGAAGAACTTAATCCTATCAACCAAATAGTATATCCGATATTTGACTTCTTTTCTAACATCTATACTCCAACTTTCTTACGCTCTTGATAATATGCCCCCCAAGTTTTAAACTCCATAATAGTGGCATCAAAGCCATTGTCTTTTATTTTTTGCACATATTTATTGATTTCGTTATCAGTTTGTTTAAATAAGTTATAAGCTTTTTTTATTATCGTATCTTTTGCAAGTTTATGAAATTCTTCATTATTCATAGACGTATGAGCCATGCCAATAATTTCTTTTTGAAATTCATAATATGTAGTACCGGATTGTTCACAAATCTCTGAGATATTATTTTTGAGTTGGTTGAAAGAACTATTCATTTGCTTGTTATCTATAAGTTTTTCAAAAATTCTATTTTTCGATCTTGCTATGATATTTAATGAATCATGTATTCTTTTGTTAAGTTGAGTCAGTATTGGATAATTAACTTTTAAATCTTGAACACATTTGTTTAGCCATGAAACTCGATCATCAATGAACTTATATTGCGCTACTTCGAGAATATCATCATGGTTTAATATAAGACCATCGTTTAGCATTTTGTCATAAATACTCGTTCCTCTTAAAGGAATCAATGCTGATCTGAATGATAAAAAAGAAAAGGATCTGTTAATTTTGTGCAAATAGTCAAAACTCTGTTTTAATGAATTTAAGGTTGCATAAGGATGGAAAGTTATATATCCTATCAAAATAAAAAAACAGTCCATTTTTGTGAGTCTCCAATAAGCTCTGGTTGATGTTTCAATATCAGCATTTTTCCCAAAAAGTTTTAAATCATCGTTATTGCATGCCTCTATACCAAGAATAATAACATCCATTCCAGCTTTTTTCAATAGATATAGCAGATCTAAATCATCATCAGAAAAAGTCTCTGTTCGCATATTGACTTTAAATGAAATTCGTAAATCTTTTTCAATTAACATGTCAGCAATTTTTTTTATTCTATTTTTTCCTTTTTTTCCAGGATCTTCAAAGCTTGGATCAACAAAATTGAAAAGCCTGGCTCCAAATTTATGGTATAAATATTCTATTTCTTGAATTAATCGCTCCGGTGACATACCTCGCCATACTTTTGTTGAAATTTTATCCAGTCGATTCTTGTAACTATTATTACAAAAAGAACAACATCCCATGCAGCCTCTAGCCGTTTGAATGCGTATACTCGTTTTTTTGATTGTATTTGATGGAATAGAACTAAGTAAATCCCACTTAGGAATAGGCGCCAAGTCGAAGTCAATTGGTTTGTTGCCACTATTATAAATAGCTTCTCCATCTTCATTTTTGTAAACAATCCCTGGAATGTCATTTATTTTAATTTCACCTTCAACATATTTTGTGATTTTTAATAAGGGATTTTCACCTTCAGCGATAACTATTATATCAATACTATGATATTTCTTTATTAATTCCATTGCAATTGCACTGGCAAAAACGCCACCAAGAACAATTAATGGTTTACTCCCAGCTTTTTCCCATTTTTCTAATAAGTTTATTACTATATTTGCATTTGGAAATGTCAATTGCAGTCCAACAATATCATATTTAAAATAATCATTAAGTTCTTGAGAATCCGGATCATTGGGAATATAATCATATCTCACAACCTCGATTTCAGGTGCATATTTTTTTATATGTTCTTCCAAAAGGATGTATGCCAATGGAACAAAAATCTCATTAGGCATATCTTCTTTATGTAATACGTTATAAAGTAATAGGCGAGTTTTTTTAGTATTCATAATAATTCCTATATGTTTTGTTTACTTTTTTTATTTGGTTTGAAATATAAACTATTTAATTAATTTGTTTTTTGCCATTTCCGTATATATTTTTCATAGTCAACGAATCCATTATCTGGAATTAGTTTTTTTTCAGATTTTGAAACTGCTTTATCACTATCTGAAATTTCATACCCGAGTTGAATTCTTGCGGGACAATACTTTAAAACAGCTTGATGGATGAGATGTTCTTGATCAGATCGATGTATTGATTCACCTTTTAATTGACATTGCTTGGGGAATGGTAATGATAAAAATTCACAGACATCATCTATCACCCAGTTGCTATTGAATATGATCTGCTCATATTTATATATTTTAATCAATTCTGGTTTTAAATGCCAAAATGGTTCATGAGGTAATATATTTTGTAAAGTTAATAATATTTCAGCATATAGTTGCCAAATTTGAGCTTGCCGTTCATATTTGGAATGTGATAGAAATTTGATATTTTTCCATTGAGAAGATAAGTTGTGGTCTTCAATCAACGTTTCAGGTAATAATGGATTGGAATTCCATTCCATTATTGTCTTAACCGGATCTCTAACAATTGCTATTATTCTATATCCAAAATTTTTGAAAAGTCTCTCAAACTCATCTGTTTGTTTTTCTTGAATAGCCGATAAATATATTTGTAAAATGTTTTGTCTACATCCTATAATTACTTCTTTATCAAAGATATTATTTGTATTATTTGTATTAATATTTTTTATCAGTCTATTTCTCATATTAGAAAAAAACTCAGGCAAAACTATAAAATCATCAATTATATCATCAAAGCATTTTATATTATCAAAATTATTTAAAAAATCAGATAATGTATTTATCCCACTTCCTGGAATTCCGGTTATAATTAAATTCCTATGTGGTTTATTCTTAAACGACTTGCTCTGTTGTTTTATTAATGATTTCAAAGTTGAAATACACTTTATTTCTTTTTCGTTTAAATCTTTTAAATGAAAATAAGGTATTTGTTCAAGTGATGTAATTTTGTAGTTAACATATTGTAGTATTATAGCAATTTCTTTGTCAAAAGGATCTTTTTATAAATATCTATTTAAAATATGAATAAAATCTCTAATAGATTGGGGGGTAACTTCTTTATTAATTTTTATAGCCTTATAATAATTTATAATACTATTTTTATAAAAAGGATCAATTGCTAAGGACTTTAAAAAAAAATTAATAGCTTGATCATATTCTTTTTCATAGAAAGCAATTACTCCAAGATTATTAAAAGCAATTACGATTGAAATATTAAAATGCTTTTTAGCTTGAGTGTAATTACTTTCAGAAAAGAGTAATTCACCTTTTGAAATATTATCTTCTAACATATTCACCATAAATACTTTTCGAAAATAATTAATAAAATGTACTTCATATTTTTTTTAAACTAATAGCTTAATTTAAAAAATATGGATTAAGTTTAATAAATTCAAAACCTATTTGTGCTTTTGAAAGAAGTAGAAGATTTAATAGCCAAATATTCGTGCTTAAATCTTCACCATTAGGAGATCTATAATCTTTTATAAAATTAAAATCTTCTCTAATTTCAAAAGCTTTTTGATGTATTTCTTTTACTTTGTTATCAATTGATCTTCTCATCATTTGATAATTATCAATGTTTATCATTTCTTTTGTTGCCATTAAAATTTCTTCTGGAGTGTTATCAATCAACTCAATACCTGCATCTTTATAAAATTCTGTTCTATAATAATCAGTAATTGGAGACATTAAAACTTCTTCATAAGTTAAGTTCCTTTTTAATTTTTTAGAATACAATTTTTTGTAAATAGAAATATCTTTTTGTGGGGAAAAACCAGTGGGAATTATACAATCAGTCATAAGTACAGATATATTAAACCCCCATGCTACAGTTAGCGGACCTGAAGGACATGTTATTAAAAACTTGCTTTTTGAAATAAAAAACGGATCAACAAGCTCACTGTAATCAGAGTGGAAAGGTGCATCAATAAACTGATGAGGAGCATTAACAATTCTTTTCATACTTTTGTCACCAATCCGAATGACATAATAACCATGATCAATAAGATATTGGATTGCTGGTATATAATTAGCAACGTCAGCATTTCTATAGTCATGATAAGAATACATTCTTAAGTATCCTGATTCTCTAACATGCAATGTTACAATCTTTGCTGTTCTTGGGATACCCATTTTATCCATTAATTGTTCACCTTTTTGGTTTTCAAAATCTGTTAACTTAAAGTAAAAGTCTGGTTTTTGTTGACTATGTAGTTTAAAACCAATTATTGGACTATATGAAGATATAAATGAATATTCAAAATCTGAATCCTTCACAATAAAAGGAAATTTTTTAGTTGTAAAATCAAATTCAAATAAATCTTTATTATCTGCATGCAAAACATTCAAATCACGTACAGCAATATTATAAAAAGCTTTATTGGTTCTTGGTTTATGTTCTAGAGGATATGTTATTACAGTTGTATCATATTTTTCAGTATCAAAGATCTGCCTAAGTCTCCATGTTTGTGTTGCAATTTCTCCAATACGATCAACTAATGGAATAATATAAATTAGCTTTTTTTTCATTTTTTATCTCTTATAAATGCATATCTAACCTGTTACTACAGACAATCTATTGTTTTGTATATAGAATCTATATAAAGATTTATTCTATTATACTCTCTTTCCTTTGGCGACCATTCAGCCCAAACGTTATCATCTTTTTGAAATGGCCCGTTTGTTATTTCATGAAATACAACTATTTCTGATATTGGAATAATGGTATGGTAGAAACCAAATGAAATTCTATAAAAAAATGAATAATTTGATGAATATTCACCCATTTTTATAATACGATTAACATTTCCGTAATCATCAAAGATTATTACATCCATATACCCCTCAACTATATGAAAAGATTCACTTTTAAATAAATGCTTATGCGGTCTTATATAATTTCCTTTAGAATGAGCTATTATCATTTCATGTAAAGGGTCATCAACATTAGTATGAGCACATATTCTCAATTTTTTAGATAAGTTATTTACTGATTTCTCCTTTAAATACTTAATATCATTGTAATCAATGCAAACTATATCTTCTTGATTAAATAAAACTTCTTCGTTAATTTTTTTTAAACGCATAGTTTCTCCATAATAAACAATCAAGCGGATGCATATTTTTTTGCAAACTTATATCCCATATATCCTGGAAAGTCTCTCATTAAGGAGTCTTCAGGAAATATTTTTTTGAAATTATTTTGATACATTATATCTTCTTCCTTTGTCGTCCATGTTCCATTTAAGCGATAATACATTTCTTTTGTAATATCAAGAATTTCCTCAGGAGTATTATCAATATAAATTATACCTTCGTCTTCAAATTCTTTTTGTTTGTCATGCCATAAGCGATTCCAATGAGCACCGCGTTCAACCATTTGTTTAAAGGTCATAAAACAATGTTTCTTTCTATTAAAATATTTTTTTATAATGAACAGGTCATGATCATTTCGTCCACATTCAGCCAAAGGGGCTCCATTGATCATTGCAATTGGAACATTAAAAATATGAGAAAAATAATACGGGCCTGCTGGACAACCTAAATAAAAGAAACAATTTCCATGAATATATAAGTCTGCAAAATCCGGGTCTGTTAAATGTCTTCTGTAATATGAAGCATAGTCAATAATCATTTTGTTGTTATTTGTATCCATCGGCCCAACAACCTGTATCCCCATTCTAACAACCCAAATACCTTGCTTTGTAAGCCATTCCGCTGCAGAAAGGAAAGTATTAATATCACAATCTCTGTAGTCATTAAAGCTAAATGGATCGTCTAATTTCCTGACATAATCCGGAGAGTCAACAAAAGCTTTGTCTCTAGCCATTATACAAACATATTTTGCATTATTTGGTAAACCAATTTTTGTAAGAAGTTGTTGTCCTTTTATATGCTCTGAATCAGTAAAGCTTAATTGTGGTTTTATTTCTTTCCAGATTTTCCATTCTACTAAAAAACCAGCGTGCCGTAAATTTATCCACATCGGATGGTCATCAAGGTCACCCTGTCGTCCAGCTTGTTTTGGGAATGTACCTTGCATTTTTCTAAGCAGAGTCCAAAGAAAATCGTTTTCTATTACAAAGGAATGACGTTTTAACATTTTAATAATTTGTTTGTTAACAGGGTTTGTGCCTGAAACTAAAATATGGATTTCTTTATTATTTTTTTTATTATAGGCTTTGCATCTTAAATAATATTCAATATTTCCAGATATTCGGCCATAGGATCTATATATGATTAAACCAAATCGAATTTTAATAAATGGCCTTAGCAAAAAGAGTATAACTTTTAACAAATGCCCTATTAAATATTTAATAAAATTCATTAATTTTCCTGTATAAATTGATTATACAATTCTTATAAAGAATCATATTGTTAAAAAGTTTCCATTATATTTATTTACAAAAATTTCTTTTATTGAAAGACTTGTTTTTCCGTATGGTATTATTACATTGTCGTTATGAGATAAATGTTTAGGATGACAAACTTTTTTATTGTTGAATAATTTATTTACTTTTGTGTGATTTTCATCAATATAAAACGCAATGCTGTTACCAAGAATAGCAGATACATATGCAGCCTCAACAGTCGTTCCAAGCACTACTAATTTATTATATTTTTGCTCGTATTCTAATAAGCCTTCGTTTAGCTTAAGTACATAATTGATTATTTGTTTCAGACTGTTATCACAATCATAAATATTATTCTTTCCTGTTGCATATTTGTTGCGATATGCAACACCAACGATATCACGTGGAAACCAAGTCGTGTCAATCAAATCAATTTTAAATCCGAAATATTTACAAAAATTCGAAATGTTTGTAGAGTTGAAATGGAATAAGTGATCATACATGAAAAGTGTACATGGCTTTTTAGAATAATCAGGCACCTGTACATAAATTATCCCTGTATCCTTAAGTAGTCTTATTACATGACTAAAATATTTGTGTATATTATGTATATACTGAATAGAATGTGAAAAAATAATTAAATCAAATTTTTCTTTTATTTGACCTAAATCAGAATGAAAAAACTTAAAGTTTTTCTGTTTTGGAAATTCCCCTTTTGTATTATCATCAATATCAAATCCATAGAAAATTCCATTTGGATATAATTTATTCAATTCAGATAATAGTTTACCATCTAAACAACCAATATCTAGAACATCAAGTTTTTCTTTCTTTAAGTTTTTTTTAATGATTCTGGCCTGTAAAAATTGTTGAGAAACAAGCTTTTGAAATTCATTTATAAAAATAAAATGATCACAATTTACTTTTTCTTTATATTCTTCAGATTTAAACATTGATTCAGCAAGGTTCTGATTGGCTGTCAATGACTGCCTGAATACAGTTTTGCATTTTATGCATTGGACAATGAGCGTTTCTCCAGCATCTACTAAATTAAAGTCCAAATGTCTTATCAGTTTATTTCCAATAAAAAAAAAGAAAAATTCATCAGAAAAACAAAGTGGACAGTTAAATATTTTCAGTGATTGATTTTTCATTTTGTTTTCCATTTAGTTGTTCTTTGCAGATTATTCTTGTAAAATTATTGAAATAATCAATTGATTTTATGAACTATTTGTAATATTAACCAAATTCTTTTTGAGCTAAAATCAAATCTTCTTTTGTATCTACTTCACGCCATGCAAAGTTACTGACATCAACATAGTCAATATTTTTTTTCATTTTTGCAAGTGTATCAATAGCAATTGTATAATAATCATTTTGATGACCAGTAACCATCTTTTTCATTTGTTCGAGAAGCATTGACGTACCACTTGTTGAAAACTTAGCTATTCCTAGAAAATTTCCCGATCCCTCAGAAACAGGTATGTGACTACCAACTCCAACTATTTTGCTATCTTTAATCCGAACACGCATCGTGCCCTCAAGAATTTTTTTTGTATTTACCGCCAGGCATATATCACCCTCTGAATATACAATTTTTTCTAGCAATAAATATTCAAATAAAAGATCAGTAAACAAACAGATAATCTCACCTGTTAATTCATTTCTGGCGCTCCATAGGGTGTTCAGATTATTTGTTTTATTATAGTCTTTATAATGTTTATATCGAACCTGGTTTCCAAGTTGGTCTTCAATCATTTTACTTTGATAGCCAGTAATTACCAGAATATCCTTAATACCAATTTTTTTTAAGAGTAGAATTTGACGTTCAATAATCGTCTTTTTACCAATATTTATCAAACATTTGGGTTTTTCTATTGTTAGAGGTTTAAGCCTCGTACCTCTTCCTGCTGCTAGGAGTATTGCTTTCATATTAATGTTCATAAAAAGTTCTTATCCTTCTCAATGAGTTTGCAAAACAGATTACACCTTCTTTTTCGCCATTACCTGACTTTCTAAATCCACCAAAAGGAGCATATTCTTTTCTGTAACCAGGTACTCCATTCCAGCTGAATTGGCCTACTTTAAGCGTATTTGACACCTGACAGGCAACTTCTTTATTTTGAGTAATTATTGCTCCTGCTAAACGATATCCTGTTAAATTAGAGATATTAACCGCATCTTGAATTGTCTTAGCTCGAATCACAGGACAAATTGGACCGAATGTTTCCTCAATGGCCAATTCAGTATCAATGGGTACATTATCAAGCAATGTCGGTGAATATAATGCATCATCCCTTATATTTCCTGTAATAAGATCTGCACCGTCTTCAATTGCTTTATTAACTCGTTTTTCGACCTTATCAGCTGCGTTACTTGAAATTAATGTGCCCATATCCATATCTGTATCATAAGGATTTCCATAAGATATTTTTGAGATAGCATTCTTCATTTTATCGATAAAAATATTTGCAATATCGTTAATAACAATAACTTTCCTTACAGCTGTGCATCTTTGTCCAGAATTTTTAAAACAACCAATGACAGCGTTTTCTACAGCTAAATCAATATCAGCATCATTATTAACAATTAGGGAAGAGCAACCACCCAATTCAGGAATATATTTAATAAAATTTTTACTTGTTTTCGCAATAATAAGTTGTACTTTACGTCCTACATCATAACCACCTGTAAAACTTAATAAGTCTATAAAATCATATGATAACATATTTGAAACTATTTTTTCAGGTTGATTATCCAGAATTAAATTATAAAAATTCTCATCAATACCAATATCAATTAACAATTCTCTTAATGCAATTGCTGCTAAGGGGGTTTTTTCAGAGGGTTTGACAACTATGCATGCTCCGGCAGCCAATGCTGGGAAAACTTTATGAGCTACCTGATTTAGTGGATGATTAAATGGAGTAATTGATGCCGCTAAATCAATAGGTTCTGTTATAACATTTAATTTTGGCTTTAAGTACTGATTATTAAGAACATAGTCCGGTGTAATATCTTTATCCATTCTTTCAGCAACTAATGCAGAATAGCGTGCAACGTCAATAGTTCTATCAACTTCTATTAACGTATCTTTTAAGCATAATCCAGATTCGCTTGTAATAATATTTGCAAATTCTTGTTTTTTTTGATCGAGTCGAGAAGCCACCTTTATAAGTAGTTCGGCTCTTTCAAGTGGAGAATATTGTAATTTTGTGTTATGTGAATTAGACAGTATCATCTCAACCTGTTCCGGTGAAGTAGAATCAGCGGAACCTACTAATTTATGAGTATATGGATTAATAATATCAAATGTATTATTTTTCATGTGTGTAGTCCTTTGAAAGGTATTTCATAAACATATCCTTCATTTTAAATGTTGTTAAATCTGGTCTCCCAAGATTTGATCTTGATCCGATTTTTACCTTTAAAATTAGTAACAAAGGGCCTTTTTGGTGAGACGATAAACTCTTTACTATATCGTCTTTCGATAAACAAATTGAAGCATTAGCATAACCACATCCTTTTGCTATTACTGCAAAATCTGTAATATTTGAAAAAGTTAGTTGCCCACCGGTTGAATCATATGAGCCATTATCTAAAACAATATGAACCAAGTTAGAGGGTGAGTAAAAACCAATTGTTGCTAAATTTCCCATATGCATGAGAACAGATCCATCACCATCTAAAAGAATAATTTTTAAATCTGGTTTTTGACAGGCTATTTCCATTGCTATTGCACTTGCATGCCCCATTGATCCAACAACAAAGAAATTTTGGTTTAATTTATTATTTTTTTTTTGAAGCTCAAATAGTTCTCTTGAAATTTTCCCAGTAGTTGCAATAAAACAACAATGATCATTTATATTGGAAATAATAGTACTAATCGCTTCTTCTCTTGATAGATGAATGTTTTTTTGTGGAAGAGTATTTTTTTTTATCTTTGAAAACACACCTTTTTTTATGATTAAAGCACAGGCTTTATTATCTTTAGTTATTTTTGTTTTTATAGACTGTATTTGATGTTCATAAAAAGAAGTGTCTAAAATTTGATAAGAAAGCCCCAAACAAGATAGTAAAGGAATAATTTTTTTCCCCATGGATTTATGTTGAGGTTCGTCATTTGCGTCTGCTCCCCTCCATCCTATAATAAGAAGAATTGGAATGTTAAATATTTTTTTATCTACTAATGACGTTAATGGATTGATAGCATTACCAATGCCAGAGTTTTGCATATACACAGTTCCAATTTTTCCTGTTGCTAAATAATAACCAGATGCATGTGCGATTGCTGAACCTTCATTAGATGCTATTCTATGAGTGATTTGAGTATCTATTTGAACAATTTTAAGCCATTCTTTCAGAGTGCTATCCGGTACACCTGTAAAATATTGAAAATTATTATTTTTCAAGGTAGTATGAAATATCTCAGGTAATAACATATTATCCTTCAATTGGAATATTAAAAATATTTTATCGATCTATATATTCGCGATACCATAGTTCCACGTTCATCAACATCCAAACCTTTTTGCCCCAGAAATCATAATTTAAGTCTTGTTTATTATTCAAAAAAATTTCCAGTTTTTCTTTACAATAAAATCCTCGATTAATAGTAACAGGATCAAGTAAAATTGATTTAACAGTTTTTACACCTTCTTTATTGAACCAATTATCTAAAGGAACAGGAAAGCCTAATTTTTTTCTATATGCTATATCTTCAGGAAGTAATTCTGTTGCATATTTACGTAAAATTGCCTTTGAATAATCTAACTTTTCGCTAGCCTCAAAACTATTATAAAATAATGATTTAAAGGCATGAAAAAAAGATTTCCATTTTAATTTGTAATAATATGGTATGGTTGATACAAATTCAACTAACTCATGATCTACAAAAGGAACTCTTGCTTCTACTCCAGAAGCCATGGACATAACATCTAGGCGATCTAGCAGACAAGTCAGATGCCGCTTTTCAAATAAATATAAAACCCTGTCATAAGGATCTCCATCTTTTATGAACTCAAAATCAGCTAACCATTCTTCAATGTCTTGTTTATCATTTTCTAAAATATCATTAACATCTTCGCTAAATAATGAAAATTTCTCTTCAAAAGGAAACCAATGATATACTGAAAAAAAGTGATTCATATGATTATTTATTAGATGCCATTTCCCTGATTCTTTTCCTCCCAACAATGAAAACAATAATTTTCTAAACTTAAAAGGAAAATATTTGTTAACAAATTTAATTTTTTTATAATCCATTGGTGATCTTTGAACCCTGCCATAGCCACCAAACAGCTCATCAGCGCCTTCGCCACTTAAAACAACAGTAATATATTTTTTTAGCTCTTTACACATTTGATACAGAGCTATTTCATGTGGAATAGATAAAGGAGCGTCCTTCTGCCGAATCATATCGGGCAATAAACTAAAATAATGATCTTTTGATAATAATAATGGATAGTGTTCAACCTTTAAAATATTCGCAACTTTTTTTGAAAAAACATACTCATTATAGCCATCATCATGAAAACCAATTGAAAAAGCTTTTACCTTTTCTTTTGAAAGTTGACTCATTAACGCAACAACAATAGAGGAATCAACACCTCCTGATAAGAACGCGCCTAGTGAAACATCACTTATCATTCTCCTTTTTACTGAAAGAGTCAACAGTTCCCTTATTTTTTTATAATAATACTGCTCTCCATGATCTATTTTTTTTGCATGAAAAGGAATTGTCCAATATTGATAAGTTTTTATTAAATTTAATTGAACTTCCATAACACTGCCTGGTGCTAAACGGAAAATATTTTCAAATACAGTTTTGGTACCTTGTGGATAACGAAATGTTAAATAAGATGAAATTGCTGCAATATTGGCATTGCAGATAAAACCTGGGTATTTAATTATAGATTTTATTTCTGACGCAAAAACGACTGTTTTATTAATGATCGAATAGTATAATGGTTTGATTCCCAAACGATCTCTAACCAAAAATACTTTTTGTTTTTCCAGATCATAAATAGCAAAAGCAAACATGCCATTAAATCTATTAATACAGTCAATCCCCCATTTTTTGTAAGAATAAATAATAACTTCTGTATCGGATTTGGTTTTAAAAGAGTAGCCGCAATTAATAAGAATAGATTTTAAATTTTGATAGTTATATATCTCACCATTAAAAACGATGATAATTTTTTTATCATCACTCTTCATAGGCTGATTTCCAGCATTCAAATCAATAATTGAGAGTCGTTTAAATCCAAACCCCACATGTGAGTTAGAATAATATCCGGTATCATCTGGGCCTCTATGAGATAATATTTCTGTCATCTGCTCAAGATTAGAAATATCATAGTTACTATTAAAATTTATAATGCCTGTTATACCACACATAAATACTTCTTTTCGATTAATTGGATAAAAAAAACAAATCCTACAATAAATTAGCTATACACTGAGTACGCTTCTGCATAATTTTCAAAACTTCTAACTTCAATCCATCCACCGTTCACTTCTAAACCATAAACTGTAATTCCTTGATCTATTATATTTTGTATAACAGATAAAAAATCAATATCATTTTTGTTTGAAGTAGATAATAATGAAGTATAAGTTTTTTTCAAAATATCAACGCCATTTTTTGAGAAGTATGAAATTCCAATAAACTCAAAGTTGACAGTTGAAAAACTAATATCTTTGCCTATTTTATTAACGCGATTTAATTTTTTTCTTGAAATTTTACGACCATGATTTGTAGGAGGGGTTTCAGCAACTACATAATCTATTGAGTGCCCTCTATTTGATACATCACTATCAATAACCAATATTATATCTTTCTCATAATCAAGTAAACGCAATAAAATTTCTTTATCAAAAAGAATATCAGAAAATAAAATAATACTATTAGTATCTAATAGACCTTTCATGATACTATCTATCTGACTATTTGTTTTATAATCTTTGTTGGAAATATACTTAACGCCTTCAACATTAAAACAATCTCTATAATATCCTGTTATTACAGTTATATCATTTATATTTATATCATATAAAAGTTCTACGTTTCTTTGTAAAATCGATTTACCACTAATATCAAGCATTGCAACTGGAGAGTACTTCGTTATCTCTTTTAGAGATTCTTCAAAAGTTGGATCTCCAGCTGCAGGAATAATAACTTTTACATTTTTCTTTTTGTCAGTAAAAAGCTCCTCATCCTTCTTTAGTTGTCTCATTCCTTGAAGATTAAAAGCTTCATCCATTGATGCAATTGAATCATTGGTTTTTGTTAAATCATTATGCGTTATTATTTCATGAAATACTTTGTTTATTGATTTTATTGCCGCTCTTATCCCTTGGTTTGCATATATTATTAATTTGACGCCAAGTTCTTTCATATCGTTAATATTGATGTCAGGATAAGTTGTTGGAACAATGACAAGAGGCGCTCTTTTTGCCCAAATTTTGCAAAATTGAATAATTTCATCCGAGGTAGATTTTTTTGAGTGAATAAGGATGGCATCAGCACCAGCTTCGACATAGTGTGAAGCTCTTTTAACGGCTTCTTCCATACCATGGCCAGCAATAAGAGCTTCAACTCTTGCTATTAACATAAAGTCTTTATCTTTCTGAGTTTTTTTGGCAGCCATTATTTTTCCAACAAATTCTCCAATAGTCGCTAATTCTTGTCTACCTTTAATAAAACTATTCATTTTAGGAAAAAGTTTATCTTCAATACAAACAGCAGCTATACCAGCATTCTCATATTGTTTAATCATATATATAACATTACTGACATTCCCATACCCCGTGTCACAATCAGCAACAATAGGGATATTTGCGGAATTTTCCATCTCACAAGCTCTTTCAAGGTATTGGCTCATTGTCAAAATATTAGCATCTGGTACAGCATAAGAAGTTGATATTTCAAAGCCAGATGCCCAAATACCATCAAAACCATTTTTTTCAGCAAGTTTTGCAGTTAGACCATCATGTGCCCCAGCAATTCTAATAATCTCTTTTTGATCGAATAATTGTCTTAGTTTAGTTGTTTTTTTCACTCTTTCTTCTTTCTGTAAAAGACATAAAACAAATATGTTATATTTTGTTTATATATGTTAATGAAACTTGAAATTTATAAATTTATCATGGTTTATTCACAAAATCTAAAGTACTTTTTAAAAGTGTTTCCGAGCAGTTTTCAATAGACATATTAGCAGTATCTAAAACTAATTCTGTATGCTTTGAAATTTGATAAGGCTCTGTCACCCCAATAAAATTTTTATATTCTCCTTTGTACGCTTTAACATATTGTCCCTTATAATCTCTTTGAGCACAAATTTCAGCAGGACAGTTGAGGTATACTTCAAAATAATAGCTCTTTAATAGATTCCGTATCATTCGTCTTGTCTCTTTATGATGTGCAATTCCAGTTATTATAACAATTTTATTATTATTTGCATATTCTAAAGCGAGTTTCGCTTTATAAATACCTATTTTATTTCTATCATTTGTTGAATATGAATAATTCATTAATTTATCTCTTAAATCTTCGCCATCTAAAAGAATATTTTCAATTTTAAGAATATCCAAGTTATTACTTAATTTTTCTGCTAAAGTAGTCTTTCCTGAAGCCGAAAGTCCTGTTAGCCATATAACAGCAGGTTTTGCTTTTGAATTATTATGTACATTTTTAGATAACATTGCATGTCCTTTAACTAATGATTGGCATCCTTCATTTTCCAGTTAACACTTCAGGGATAAATTTGGAGCTTGAAAATTTTCTGAGATCAATGATTATGAGGTTTAAGCCTAATAATCAAATTTGAAAATTTCAAAAAAGTGTTAACTACTTTTGGGGGCATATGAAGGATGCCTAATGATTAAGCATTTATACAAAAAAGCAATTTTTTTATAGTAACTTTTCTGGCAAACAACTTGTTTTATTGATTAAATGATAATACTGTCTAACACATAGAATGTATCTTTGAATAATATTGACCGGAAAAACAAGTATAGCGTTCAAGTATCTTAAACTATTAATTATAATATATATTTTTTTTATCATTTTATTTAGAAACAAATTATTCATATTATTCTGATTTGAATTTAAAGTCTTTTTAAGGATTCTTTTATACCAAGGTTCCTGACAAAGATTCAAAGATGTGTTATACCATTTGTGCCTGTAATAGGCATTAGATTGATAATCCTTTAATTCAACTCTTCCTTGAGCTTCTTCTATACTAGCTTTATAAAAAGATTTATAATTTTTAAAATTTAAATATTGTTTAATTATTTTAACTTCGTATGACATTGGAAAAAATAATGCAAAGAAAAGGATAAATTTTTTTATAATGGTTTTTTCTTTATATCTTTCTATCTCATATCCATATTTAACACAATAATCATAGAACAATCCTTCTATAATAAACCAGTCAACTGGTGAAATCTGTTTTTGCCAGTCTTTCGATATTATTCTAGGATTTGGTTTATTCATCGGTTTCATATCATATATACGAGATCCCCACCACAGTAAACCTCCAAAAGTAGATTTGAGAAGGCAAGGATGAAAATCTATTTCTATAAAGTGAGCAATACTTCGCATTAAATCTTCTAAACAATAATTCATATCTTCATGCCGAACGAGTCTTACTCGATCTAAATCGCAACATTTCAAACACTCCAAACTCTCTGAAAAAAAAGTCCAAATATTCAAAAATGATCTTCTATAATAAACTTCTGAATCCGTAGTATTCAGTTTATCTCTGTCTAATCTGACAGTGCTATTATATCTACCATATATATTTGATCTGGGATCACGTATTAAACCAATTATGTACATATCAGGAAAATCATGTATCATATATTTAGGAACATATTCATGAACATGAAGATGATATATCAACACTCTTTTTTGAGATAGATCTTCACCTCTAACATAAGAATAAGCATAATGAATTGCTAATAAAAAATTTTTAAAGTTGATTTGTTTTTTATCTAATAAATAATGAAGAAATGATTTAAAAAAATTAACATCAATTTCTATCCATTGATCTCTATTCTCTCCTAATTCTCTTAGTCCATCATGAGCAGGAATATTTCTAGAGTCAATTATTGATGAATGTTTCAAACATAAAGCTTCAATTATTATATTCCAGTTCCAATAATACTTTAATTCTTCTTTCCATTGATACCAGTGAGGATATAAATACATTAATTGATAACCTGGAATCATATATATTTGAGGATGTCCATCCAAGTAGCTTTGAAGTAATTTACTACCACTTCCATTTCCAACGCCAAAACAAATTATTCTTGGTTGAGTAATTTCATCAAATGTTGGCCAATTGGATTTGTTACTGATATTTTTCTCCATAATATTTTTTTTCTTACCTGTATTTAATTAAAATGATTATTTTATGGTTTTTATCAAAATTTATTATGTTTATCGGCCTTAAAATGTAAATCTTTACTTCTTTTGATAAGAAGCAAAGAAAGTTTTATTAACTGAAAAAATTCTCAATAGAATCTGCAATATATTTTACTTCTTTTTGTGTCAGCTTTTCATGATTTGGGATACTTAATATTTGCTCAACAAGTCTTTCTGCATTAGGAATTTTAATGGATGTAAAAAAGTTTTTATACGCGCTGTGGTAAGGCATAAGAATAGGGTGTTGAATTTTAGTTTCTATCTCTTTTGAATTTAAGTATTCCATAAGTTCTTTTCTTCTATTTGTCATAATAGTATAAGAATAAAAAGAATGATAAGTGCCCTCTTCTTCAGGACACAAAACAATACCTTGTAATCTTTCTGTATAATAGTGAGCTATTTCCCTTATTCTTTTCAATTTATCCACAAAATAATCTAATTCAACAAGTAGCATAGCTGCTTGTATGGTATCAATTCTTCCATTCAAACTTGGATAGATACAATTTTCTTTGTTGATCGTTCCAGAATATCTTAAAGAAAGTAGTTTTTCATAAATGCTTTTATTATCTGTAACAATTACGCCTGCTTCACCATATGCACACAAGTTTTTCATTGGGTTAAGACTAAAACAGTTTACATCACCAAAAGAACCTGCTTTTTGATTGTTCATATGCGAGCCAAAAGCTTGAGATGCATCTTCTATGATGAATAAATTATTCTCTATAGCGCATTGCATTATTCTTATCATATTGCACATTTTCCCAGTAAAATGAACTGGTAGTATTGCTTTTGTTTTTGCAGTTAGAGCATCATTTATTAATTGTACATCTATGTTTAGGTCATTCCCTATATCGACAAATACTGGTGTTGCGCCACATAAAACTATTGCATTAACAGTTGAAATCCAAGACAGTGGCGTTGTAATAACTTCATCTCCCGCGCAAATATCAAGACTTCTAAGGGAAAGGTATAGAGAGTCCGTTCCAGAGCTTACAGCTACAGCATATTTTTTATTACAGATCGAAGCGATTTTTGATTCTAGTCTGTTAACTTCAGGCCCTAAAATAATCCTACCGTGTGTTAAAACTTTTTCTACGCTTGAAAGAAGTTTTCTTTTTTTTTCATTATCAATGATTGATAAATCTCTATATGGAATTTTCATAAAGCACCTCATAAATAGTTAAACAAATGGTAAATGTTCATTATCCACAGACAAGTATTCAAAAATCAAATAATTTTTTTTATTAGCTATACAATGATGTCGGCAATGTTTATGGGGGTTAATCGAATAAAATTTATCCTTCCCAGAAAACCAAAACGTATTAAATTTAATGTTTTTTATTGATCCGATTAATCCATGATCTGCATTATATGCTTTATCCTGGCATGAATATACATTTAAATCAGCTCCAATGATAGGCAATATTTGAAGATATGGACACCATTGATAATTTTTTTCAAACTTTTCATCCATTTCATGATAAGAATCATAAATTAAAAATGATGTGCTTTGAAATTGCTGAATTGCTTTTTGGATTTGATCTTTAACTTTTTGAAAAATAGGCATGTGATACTTATTATTTTCAACCGCATCGTTACTAATAATACACGGTGATATTTTTACACTGTTGACACCAATATCATTTAGCTTTTTAATTAATTCAAAAAAATAGTCTGAATTCATTTTATCAATAACAATACTCACCCCTAAAAAACATTTACCATCAAGAAGAACAAATGATTTCATATTATTCATTACTTTTGTAAATTCATCATCAGAAATATTTCTGTAGGCCGAATAACTGTTATTATCCCAACCATCAATAGAAACTCTTAACCAAACGGCATTCTCAGAAAAAAATTCAGCAACCTCACCTGTTAGCTTAGATCCATTGGTAAGTGCTGAAAATTTAATATTTTGAGATTTTAATCTTTTTGATGCCTCTAATAAATATGGATAACAAAAGGGTTCACCACCTCCACTGAATGTAATTGCCTCTACTCCCATTTGTTTGCAACTATCAATAATTTCGATCATTTTATCCTTTGGAATAAAGTGTTTTTCATTCATATCTTTTCCTAATTGAAGCAGATCAGAACGGTAAGCACAATATGAACAATTATGGTTACAAATATTTGTGGGTTTTATTCTAACATGGACAGGTGACATTATGATTGGTTCATGAGGTGGCAGAGACTTTAGTTTTTCTTTATAATGGAAGACTTTCATATTTGAGTATAATAATTTCATTTCAATTCCTTATTTTATCACTATTTAATTATAAAAATATTTGTACAGTTTTTTGAAATCATTCAAAATAAATAAATTCATAATCACCACTATAATCCCATTCATTAAATAACCAAACCCATTCTTTTGAATTGTAGAATGATTCACAAGTTAAAGCCCAGCACTGTAAATTAAATAATTCTTGCTCATTTCTATAACTCTCTACGACAATGTATTTATTTTTTCCAACGCGCTCAATTTCAGTAATAGCAATTTTTAAATCATAAACACATAAGTTATGGAGTGTTGTTAAAGATATAACAAGATCAAATTCAAAATTATGATATGGATAAGAGGACTGGGCTTTATGATAAAAGATATGATCTCTAATTTCTTCTTTTGAATTTTCGATAGCATAACTTGATGCATCAAAACCATGAATTATAGACTCAGGCAATAGTGATTTTATTTCGTAAAGTAAATATCCTTTTCCACATCCTACATCTAAAATTTTAGAATGATTTGTTAGCTGATAATAATCAATCAATTGTTCCGCAACTGTTTTCCATCTACCGTCGTATTTATATCCACCATAGCCAAATTGGCGATCTCCATCCCAAAAATCAAAACCATATTGTTTTGCAACTCCCATACATTTCACTTTTTCATTTGTCATTCTTTGAATATAATTTCTTGATGTTGAGGTATGCAATGGATTAATTATATTTACCAGTTTCCCCATATTCTATTCCTTTTTTATGAAAGTATTTTAGAATTTATTAGAATAAAGCGTGAAATTTAAAACATATCATGAATCGTTTGAACTAAATGCTCTTTTGTAATCTTAAACCTTTCCATAAGGCTTGCTTGCGATCCATACTCATCAGGAAACATGTCAGAAATTCCTATTCGCTTATACTTAATTTGTTGACAAAAATTTGCTTCAGCAATAACTTCAGCGATTGCGCTCCCCAACCCCCCGATAATTGAATGTTCTTCAATAACAATGATTAAAGATACTTTCTTTGCGTACTCTAAAATTGAATCAGTATCAAGAGGCTTGATTGTTGGCATATGGAGTACCGATATTTCAATTCCTTTTGATTTTGCTTCAACGGCACATTCGAGAGCTAGCTTTAAAGTAATACCTGTTGTAATAATAAGAATATCCTTTCCTTCTCTCATGGTAATTGCTTTTCCAATTTTGAAAGGGATCTTGTTATTTGTTATTAAGGGATCGTACCCTTTTGCTAATCTGATGTAAATTGGCCCAGAATAATCTACAGTTTGAGGCATAAATTTTTTCATTTCATATGAATCTGCTACAGCCACTACAGACATATTAGGTATAGCACGCATTATTGCAATATCTTCAACTGTCATATGAGTTGGGCCAAGAGGTGCATAGACTAACCCCCCACCATTTCCAATTAAACGCACTTTTAAATTGTGTAAGCAAACATCTAACACTATTTGCTCAAACGAACGACGAGTAATAAAAGATGAAATAGTATTTACATAGGGTATTTTTCCTTCCATTGCAAAACCAGCAGCCATTCCAACAACATTCGCTTCACTGATTCCCTCCATAAAAAAACGTTCTGGAATTTCCTCTTGAAATTGTTTCAAGGTTCCAGCCCCTAAGTCAGAACCAATAAAAACTATTCTAGAATCTTTTTTGGCCAACTCATATATCATATCAAGACAGGTTTTTCTCATTAGCAAGTCTCCAATGAAGTATACATAGCATTAATGTCATCAACTGAAAGTTTACTTTTGTGATGCCATGAAAGATTATTTTCCATAAAAGAAATACCTTTACCTTTGACTGTATGGCATATTATAGCACTTGGTTTGTTATTTTCAAAAGGAAGCAATGATAAAGTAGACTTTAATTCATCAATATTGTGTCCATCAATTTCTTTAACACAAAAACCAAAGCTTTCCCATTTTTTACCAAAGGGTTCAAGATTTTGAACTTCTAAAGTCGTACCGAATGATTGTTGTTTATTATAATCAATTAAAACAGTTAAATTGTCCAAATGATATTTTCCTGCACATAAAGCTGCTTCCCAAACAGAGCCCTCATCACATTCACCATCGCCCATTATAACAAATGTTTTATAATTTGTTTTTTCAATCCTTCCATTTAGCGATAAGCCAATTCCTATGGAAAAACCGTGCCCAAGACTACCAGTTGAGGCTTCAACTCCTGGAATTTTTATCTCTGGGTGTCCTCCAAGCATACCATCTTTTTTGCAAAATTTTACTAATTCTGATTCAGGATAAAAGCCCTTATCGGCAAGAATGGCATACAAAGCCATGCAGCCATGACCTTTGCTTAGAATACATCTATCTCTTTCCTTCCAAGAAGGATTTTTAGGGCTATACCTTAAAATATCATCGTAGAGAACCCTCAAAATTTCAACGAGTGACAGAGCTGAAGCTGGATGACCCCTTCCGGCTTTTTCCATCATAAAAACTATTTTTTTTCTTAGATATATAGATCGTTCATCTAAATAGGTTTCATTTTCGATATGGAAAGTTTTCATATTGGTTCATCACCTTTTTGAGCAATTTAATTGATTTATTTAATTGATTGGTTTGAATGTTAACTAAGTTATCTGAATAATTCCCTGAAAATTTTCGCCTTAATAAAAGTTCTGGGACAAATTCATTTAAAAAAATCATGCACCATTTGAGAGCAAATAAAGGATAAACAGTTACAACTCTTTTTTCTAAACGACTATTATTGTTAATTTTTCTTAATATACTATTAAAAAAATATTTTTTAATGTCAACACTTAAACTCATTGCCGGATGAATTAAAAAATCACAAATCATTTTAGCGGGGTCATCCCATCCAAAATATTCAAAATCAACAAAAATAATTTTGTCAGATAATCTCAACGAATTGTGAAACCCATAATCTGATGGACTTAAGATCCTTTCGTTTAATGATATATCTTCTTTCCAGTTAAGCTCCTGCTTAAAACACCATTGTTGGATTTCAATAAAGCATGGTTTAAATTCTTTATGAATAAAATCTAGCAATAATTCATAGATTTCAGAATCATTTTTTTTTACTTGAAGTAATCTGTTTACTCTATTTTCAATATTTTCAATGATTGCTTTTATTGAAAAACATGCTTCTGAAGCCGCTTTAAATTTCTTGGCTTCAGTTTTAAGCTTTAAAACATTAAGTTTAGATAAAAAATTTACTAACATATCAATGTCTTTAAAAGAAACATCTTCAGATTCAATTTTTTTTCCATTTATATATTCAAAAATAGCATAATTATATTCTTCATTCTGTAACAATGGTTTTGGTACACATGATATATTTTCATTATGCAAAAATTTTAAGCAATCAAACTCTACTTTTAAACGATTTCTTTGATCTAAGGTATGTGAAAAATATTGTTTTAGAATGTATTCTTTATGATTATCGCAGATGATTTTTAAGACTTTACTATTTTTACCGCCAGAAAGGCTTATAAATGAGATTACATTGGTACCAAATGATTCATTTACTTTATAGATAAAATCTTTCATAAAACACCATATTTTCAATTTCTGACCATGATTGAGCCAATTTCATCATAGTATTGTTTTTTGGAGGAGAAGGCGAATACAATATTTTCTGTATATTTTGGGGAAACGATTTTTCTATAAAAATTTCTTCCAAATCATCAATAAACACCTCACATCCTAAGTCTTTTATGCGTTTAATTTTTTGTATTCTTGTTGTTTCAAAAAAAATATTCTCTTTTTTGATAAAATTTAAGATTCCATTTTTATTCATCCATGAAAAAGCTGCTGCACGTAAGTTTATACCTGTTTCATCCATTGCAGCAAAATTCGTTTTGTGACTTACAATATAAAGAGATATATTATTTACCACACACTTTTTAAAAAAATTTAATACACCATCAACTAATTTTGCTTCAAAAATTTTGGGTCCATATATAAGAGCTTGCAATTTTTGCCACTTTATTTCACCATTAGTAAGTAAACGTATGTTATTTCGTATAACAGCTTTTTTTTTACAGTATCTGGTGGAATGAAATTATTTTTGACAGCATATTTATGGATAACATCACTGTAATCAATAATCGTATTATCAAAGTCAACACCAATAATTTGTAATGTATTTGTACTCATTTTAATTAAATGAAATTCACATGTTTAGGAGGATGAGTTATATCCCACAAATATCTATTAATATTATCCATACGGCAATTTGTACGACATTTTTCAATATTTAGTTCGTGTTCTACCCAGTAAAGAGAATCTTTTCGTTTTTGCCCCTCCCATATTTCTTGAAAAGTATTTTCATATATATTTCCATATCTAAATTTTTCATTTTCAAGATAGGCACTACATCCCCAAACATTGCCTCCTGCATCAATGTATGACCAAAAAGGAAGAGCAAGACAGTGTGTATAAGGCTTAGAATTTTTGTCCCATTTTTTCATGGTTTCCAGGCGAAAAATAACATTAAATGAGTTATCATTCAATTCTTCCAATTCGTCAGATAGACGATAATATTTTTGATAGGATATTTTTGAATAATGGTTGTTTTTACTATATAGATGTTGAGAAAATGGTTTTATAACAATATAATCAACCCCAATGTCTTTTGCCAGTTTTGCAAGAGTAAATGCTTCATGATGATTTTCTGGAAGCAGGACCATCTGCATTCCTAATACTATTGGATAATGGTTTAATCGTTTTAGTTTGACTGCCATAGATAAATTATTTATTACTTTTTCAAAATCAGATGTTTTTGTTAGATGTATGTATGCATATGTATCCGCTGTACCTGCATTAATACTGACTTTTATCCATTCTACGTGGCTTAATATGTTCTCTGATAATGATTGGCTTAACAATACACCATTTGTCGTAATGGCAACATCAATTCCATTTTTTTGAGTTTCATCAATTATTTCTGAAATATTATTATGCAAAAGTGGTTCACCTTCACCCGCGTACATAATACTTTTTACACCCAGCTTTGACATTTCAAACAGACGTTCTTTGAAAAGGTTAGCATTAATTGATCTTTTTTGATACGCTATATAATCAAGTGCACAAAATCGGCATCTATGATTGCAGAAACCAGATGGTGAGACTTCTACATAAATGGGATATATCATCTTTTTATTTAACCAATTATTCAAGGTAGAAATATGATAGTTTATTTTGTGGCTGTCTATTTTAAATTGATCCATAATAAGCAATCCAAATTATGTTAATATGTAAATTTAGGAATGGTCGAAAAATAAGTTCCCCATTTTAAATATCTCAATTATTTTAAATGGTTACTTCCTAACAATTCGGCGAAAATTATTATGCAATTATTATGCCTCAACATTTCTTAAAATTGAGGCTTTGATATTAAAAGAACACAAATGGCACAAATTTTGCTAAAGGAATCGTTTTTGATTCCATAACTATCTGTTTTTATTTAATTGGGGAAGTTATTTTCCGAGAATTCCTTAGTATTGAAATATTTTTTAACATAAGTAATAATTTCTTCAGATTTTTTTCGACAAAACAATAAATTACTAATTTACTTTAGTAAAGAGGTAATAATTTTTTTTATGCTAAGTATATCAATGGATTTTTTGTTTCCAAGAATTTCAACAGCAAGTGATCCGGTAATATTTCCAATAAAGCCTGTTAATTCACTATATGCCCCCAGATAAGTCGCTAAACTTGTAATAGATAGAAGAGCATCCCCTGCACCAACACGATCTACAATATTATTAGCAAAAGCAGGAATTTGAACAAAATGTTTGCTCTTTTCACAAACGGCACACCCTTTTTTCCCATTGGTTACCAGCATTCTATTACAATCTAATTTTCCAATTAGCTTCAGCATCAATGGTCTTAACTCTGTTCTAATATCACGTGTTTCTAAACGCAATTCATGTTCAGCAATACACATGAAATCGGCTTTTGGATAACGAGAAATTGTATGGAATCCTCTGTTTCCTGCATTGGCCTGGGTATTTACAGCTAAAAAATTTGCCTGATCACAGATCACATTCACCATGTTCTCACTAACAGCACCATGACCGAAATCAGAAACAATAACAACATCATATTTTTTTAAATTCTTCTCTAACCATTGGCAAACCAGAAGATCTTGTTCTTCATCCAAGCCAGAATCATCCATGATATATATTTCAAACAATTTATTTAAAGAATAACTGTCGATAAAACGTTTTTTTACAATAGTAGGAGCATTGTCTTGAGTATCAAAAGAAAAAGAAACATTAGTGTTTAATTGTGAACGAATAAAAGACTCATGGCTATCTTTCGTGCCAATGACAGTTTTTAATTGAACGGTCTTCGCAAAATTGGAAACATGATTTGCAACAGCAAGAACACCTCCTGCAAATAAATCGTTAGATTGGTATTTGAGTGCCAGGGTTGGATCTTTTGATGATTTTCCAATAGCATTACAATATACATATTCGTCAATAATGGTATCCCCTATTACCAATACTTTTAGGTCAGACATTTTGTCAATAATATCCATTACATCATTAATGGTATAACGTTTACGAAATATATTCAGGTAATTTTGAACTTCTTTTGAAAAGTTCGAAAGATAACGATTGATAAGATTTGTTGAACTAAAAACAATATCATCAATAAAAGCCATTTGAGTGCCAACTTCTCGCGCAACTTTTTCTTCTTTGGCTATTTTTTTTGTCATATCAGAGGCAAGGTTTTTAAATTCAGCTCCTTTGACATATAAATGAGGTCTTAATAGTCGAATGGTTTGTTCTGCTGTTGGCCAGGGGTTTATAGATACATAATTAACACATGATAAAGAAGCAATGGCTTCAGCTCTTAAATTTTTTGTAAATGCTGGCCGATGTGGCCCTTTATCAACATATTGATCTGGGGTTAATGTGACAATGAGAATGTCTCCCATTCTACTTGCTTGCTCTAAATATCGAATATGCCCGATATGTAATAGATCAAAAACACCATGACAGTGGACAATTTTCAATCCTTTTTCTTTTTCTACTTTTATTATTTCTGCTAATGATTTTATTGTTTTTATTTTATTCATTATCAATCAACCATATAAAAGAGTTCTGAATAATATTTAGGTCTTTTAACTTCAATATTTATTGAAGTTAATAATATATCGGTAAATTAGTAAAAAACTTAAAATCATCCAACAATAATTTAAACTGTTATGTAGTATCTAAAGTGGATATACCCCTTCGTTGTCAGACAGGAAAGGGAAGACAAGAATTAGTCTGGAGTTTCAACACCAGGCGGCTGAACATTTTCAGAAGGCCGTATTTTAGCTGCGATAGGTTCGTTCCCCTCATCCAACTTTGAGAGAATTAAATCCATCCAGTAATGCAAAACAACTGCGTGACCACTTTCCGCCCATCCATATGTTTGGGCGGGTATATAAATATTAATATCTCCAATGGATTGTAATAAATTATCTCTTTTCATCGCTGATAATGTAATGATTTGACCACCTTTATTTCGACATTCTTCACACGCACGGATTATATTTTTTGAGTTTCCGGAGCTGCTGATTGCTACTAACATATCATTTTTATTCATTTGAAGTTTTATAGGTTCTGCAAAAATTTCATCGTAGCTGATATCATTTGCGATGGCAGTTATTAACGATACATCTGTAAACACCTGGGTTTTAATTACCATTTTTAGCAACATCTGCAGAGAAGTGGCAAGCCATTGATGCACTCGCGCCATTACCCACAAAAAAAATCGTATTGTTTGACTGCCTGACATTTTGGGTTCGTTCTAACCATTCAGAAAACCCTGCATCTGAATCCATTTCTTTTCCTTCAATATTTCGGAAGAATACTTCAAACAAGCATCGATTTAAAATTTCTATATTTGTTTTCCAATTCATAGCGTTACCTCTGATCAATAATTGCTGTCCATAGTTCAGGAATTGTTTTTTCATGTTTTCCTTTTACATAATAACACTGTCCGCCATCAGCAACAGTTCGAACAAGCATAGTTTTCCAGGGACGAAAGTAGTAAAAAGGGTTTGAATTCGAAGCTTCTGTTCGATAATTCTCAGGTATATTGTGCAGATCACACACCAATGTTACGAAATTTTTGATAGACCTGCTCTCTTGTCTTGCAACATTTCTAACCATTGAGAGTGCTTTCAGATACACTTCCGGCGCCATCACAGCACTTCCAAAATTCATTATTACTCCATTTTCTAAGCTTTCCAATACATGCGTAAAAGCAAGA
>Ga0272440_1000698_pt1 | contig 28272 bp, 20 predicted proteins | sample SSMMMBAug17_FD_192440 | JGI IMG/M metagenome (GOLD analysis project Ga0272440, IMG submission 192440) | Marine sediment archaeal communities from Little Sippewissett salt marsh, Falmouth, MA, United States - SSM-MMB-Aug17 | ecosystem: Environmental > Aquatic > Marine > Wetlands > Sediment ... | reverse complement strand
AAGCATCGGGTTATGTGAATGCCGGTACAGTCGAGTTTTTATTGGATGATTCAGGGAAATTTTATTTTCTTGAAGTCAACACGCGCCTTCAAGTTGAACATCCAGTTACAGAAATGATTACAAATATTGATCTGGTCAGACATCAAATTGAAATTGCTGCAGGAATCCCTTTGTCGATTAGCCAACAAGATATTACAGGTCGCGGACATGCCATCGAATGCCGCATTTATGCAGAAGATCCAGAGAATAATTTCTTTCCATGCCCTGGAAAAATTGAATTTTTAAAAGAGCCAACCGGACCGGGGATTCGAAATGATTGTGGTGTATACACAAATTTTGATGTTCCAGTAGAATATGATCCCATTTTATCCAAGCTTATTGTATTTGCCGAGACAAGAGAGCTGGCAATACAACGCATGATTCATGCATTGCAGCGCTATGCAATCGTTGGGGTAAAAACAGCCATTGGGTTTATGTTGGATGTTCTGGCATCTGAGCCTTTTCAACAAGGTCAAACGTATACCAATTTTATTGATGTGCATTTTACTGACTGGCGCCCAGTTCTATCTGAAAGCCATCTTGCCTGTGCTGCTTTTCTTGCAGATAATCTGATTGCGGGTAAAAAAGAAGACATCAGTAAAACACAGTCGGACAGACCTTCATTATGGCAACAGCTTGGAAATTTCAGATTATAAGGAATACTCGAAAAATAATTTCCCCTTTTATCTATAACACATAATCGTTTGGCACGTAGAGACGTAGCATGCTACGTCTCTACAGAACAAAAACCCCGATGAACATTTTTTCAAATGGGTAACTATTACAGGATCGAATGCCAATTTTTTAGGGCCTTGATCAGGAGATGGCAAGTTTAACACAAAAAAACCCTGTCGCATCTATTGCGACAGGGTTTTTTTACTTAAATACAAATCAAAAAGCGAATAAATGATTACTTATCTTTCACTTCTTCATAATCAGCATCAACCACGTCATCATCCGAACTTGATGAACCAGGTTTTTGATTTGGGTCTGCCTGTTGTTCAGCACCTGCAGCGCCGCCCGCCATATCGGGACCCATTCCAGCTCCTGCGGCACCCGCTGCGCCTGCTTGAGCTGCCTGTTGATACATTGCTTCAGCCAGTTTGTGTGATGCATTCGTAAGTTCTTCGCTTAAACGCTTTATTTCATCAACGTTGTCACTGTCTAATACACCTTTTAAACGTTCCTTGGCGCTTTCAATATTGTTTTTGGTTTCGTCATCAATCTTGTCACCCATTTCTTTAAGTGATTTCTCTGTTTGGTAAACGAGAGAATCTGCTGTATTTCGGGCATCAATCAATTCACGCTTTTTCTTATCTTCATCAGCATGGAGTTCGGCTTCTTTAACAGCTCGATCAATTTCTTCCTTGGTCAGACCACTGGATGCTGTAATTTTAATGGATTGTTCCTTGCCTGTCCCCAGATCCTTTGCAGATACATGAACAATACCATTGGCATCAATATCAAAAGTCACCTCTATTTGCGGTACACCGCGCGGTGCAGGAGGAATACCAACCAGTTCGAAACGTCCCAATGTTTTATTGCTTGTTGCCATTTCTCGTTCACCCTGAATCACATGGATAGAAACTGCGGGTTGATTGTCTGCTGCTGTTGAAAAAATTTGACTTTTCTTTGTTGGAATTGTTGTATTCTTGTCAATCAGCTTTGTCATAACACCGCCCAGCGTTTCAATTCCAAGAGATAAGGGGGTAACATCCAAAAGCAGTACATCTTTAACATCACCTTTCAATACGCCGCCTTGTATGGCCGCGCCCAGCGCAACAACTTCATCAGGATTGACACCACGATGCGGTTCTTTGTTGAAAATACGTTTAACACGTTCCTGAACCGCTGGCATTCGGGTCATACCACCCACTAAAATGACTTCATTGATTTCTGATGGGTCCAATCCGGCATCTTTTAAGGCAACAACGCAGGGTCTTTCAAGATTATCCAATAAATCTGAGCAGAGCGCTTCAAGTTTAGAACGTGATAATTTGAGATTCAAATGCTTCGGTCCGCTGGCATCAGCAGTGATAAATGGCAAATTGACATCTGTTTCAACAGATGATGACAATTCCATCTTGGCTTTTTCAGCAGCTTCCTTTAAACGTTGTAAAGCCATTTTGTCTGAACGCAGATCAATGCCCTGATCTTTACGAAATTCATCTGCTAAATAATCAATCAATCGTAGATCAAAGTCTTCACCGCCCAAGTGAGTATCGCCATTTGTAGATTTTACCTCAAAAACACCTTCACCAATTTCAAGAATTGAAACATCAAATGTCCCCCCGCCAAGGTCAAACACCGCAATTTTTTCTTCACTTTTCTTGTCCATTCCATAGGCCAGAGATGCAGCGGTGGGTTCATTGATAATTCGCAAGACATTTAAACCGGCAATTTTTCCAGCATCTTTTGTTGCCTGACGCTGACTGTCATTAAAATAAGCAGGAACTGTAATAACTGCATCAGTCAATTTTTCTCCAAGATAATCTTCGGCTGTCTTTTTGATGTTGGAAAGAACAAATGATGAAACTTCAGCTGGACTATGTTGTTTGTCCTGCAATTTAATTCGGACATCACCATTATTTGCCTTTTCAATAATATATGGCAAACGTTTGATATCTTCCTGAACTTCCGGTGAACTAAACTTTCTACCAATAAGACGTTTGACACCAAAAACAGTATTTTCTGGATTCGTAATTGCCTGTCTTTTTGCAACTTGGCCAACCAATCTTTCCCCGCTGCTTGATAAAGCAACAATTGAAGGTGTTGTTCTGCCACCTTCAGCATTTGTTATGACTTTTGGGTCGCCTGCCTCCATGATTGCAACACAGGAATTAGTCGTCCCCAGGTCAATTCCTATTACCTTTCCCATTTTATCCTCCTTAAATTACAAATGTTTTTTATATATTCTTTATATTATCAATTTATTTTAAATATTTAGCAACAGGGTTGAACGGGTAAATACAATTTTTTTATTGTATCATTACTATATCTACCTGAGCTAATTTACCTGGCTGCTATTAATAAAGAATGTGACTTAACTTGAAACAATCACCATTGATGGTCGCAAGAGGCGGCCATGAATCGTGTATCCTTTCTGATATTCTTTCAAAACCTTATTTTTGGGACACTCAGCATCTTCTTCCTGTCCGACTGCTTGATGAAATGCAGGATCAAAATCCTTTTCTAACGCTTCAACAGGTTGAACGCCATATTTTGAAAAAACTCTCAACATTTCATCACGTGTCATTGAAACCCCTTCATTAATGGCTTTGCTGGCTTCATCCGTGCTGGTGGTTTCCAGTGCGCGATCAAGATTATCCACAACCGGCAAGAGATCTTTGATTAATACTTCTGATGCAAACTTTTTAAATTCTGACATTTCTCGACGATTGCGTTTTTTAAAATTTTCGAACTCGGCTGAAATCCTTAATAGTCTATCTTGAAGTTCCTTATTTTCCTTCAGTGTCTTATCCAGCTTATCTTCTGATAAATTCTCATCTTTTTCATCCTTTTCTATCTTTTGTTCGTCTTCTTTTTCTTCAGCCGTATCTGTTTCTGTCGTTTCTGTGTCATCATTTATTTGTTCAGTTTCATCATTATTTTCAGAAACTTCAACGACTTCAGCCTCATCAATCCGAGTTTCATTGGATTCACTATTGATATCAGTAGTTGAATCAATGGTCTGATCACAATCTTGCGATTGATTCATTTTTTCGGATATTTCTTTTGAATCTGATGAAAGTGTTACACGAACTGCGTCATTATTTGTTGAACTCAATTTCTTCACCCTTTCCCACATGTTTTATGACATATTGTTTTTTTACGAATATGTACATATGTTCATGGACTTCAATTTACAGAACATTCAAAAAATAATTTTTAAGTAGTACTGAATTTTTTGAATGTTCTTCATCTTATGTTTGAAAAAAAAATAAGACGATATAATTCAATGTCAAGGTATGGAATAGAAAAATAGAAATGGTATTTTGAAAAAAAAAGAAATGGTATTTAAGGAAAATGGCTGTGCACTCTCTTTTGAACCTGCTTTGTAACTGCCTTCCACTTTTTGATCGGGATCGATCCGCGACACAGCCTGAATCGCTTATCGCTGCTTCCTTCCGGATCTGACGAGGTTCGCGACCGTCTGTTGCGCGGCGACCGATCGAAGCGTTGGGCAATTTCAAATTAGACCCTAGAGAGAGAATTCGGCCCCGCATAAGCGGATTTCGGGAATAGGGCACCGCTAACTCCCCGCTTAGCACAACCATTCAGATACTATATGAATAATAAATGAATTTTTCAAGGAAAAAATAAAAAAAATATGAAAAAGCTTGCAGCCCTTAGTTTAGAGATGATAGAAATTTATCATGATTTACACTGAACAAACACATGTATTTTTAAAAAAAATTGAGCAGACCTGTCATGCATTTCAAATGCTTGAGCCCAAACAATCTGTTTTGTGCGCTGTTTCTGGTGGGCCGGATTCTGTATGTCTGTTTCACGTCTGTCAATATTTAATAGATAAGTATGATATTCACCTGGCCATTGCACATGTTCATCATGGACTTCGCGGCAAAAATGCTGATCGGGATGCTGATTTTGTCCAACGTTTGGCCCAAAATGCCGGTTTGCCATTTTATTTGGAGCAGGTCAATGTATTGTCATATCAGCAAAAGCATAGATGTAGTCTGGAAGAAGCGGCGCGAGATATTCGATACCAAACTTTAAAAAGTATATGTACGAAGTTTGGCTATCAATCAATTGCATTGGGACATCATGCAGATGACAACGCAGAACAAATCATGATGAATATCATTCGTGGCACCGGCTCCAAAGGACTGTCAGGCATTATTCCCAAACGAGATTTTTCAAGAACGAACGTAATTCAGATTATACGACCCCTTATCCATGTGTATCGTAATGAAATAGAATCATTTTTAAAACAAATACATCAAAGATGGATGATTGATGAAACCAATGACAATGTTAACTTTCTGCGGAATCGCATCAGACATCATCTCATACCAATATTACAAACCTATAATCCAGGAATTACAATATCTTTAAACCGACTGGCTGATATTCAGCGTGTCGATACACATTGGCACAACACTGTCGCTGAAAAAATATTTTTGGATTCTCTTGTTCATATGGATGAAAATCAGATTGTCTTGAATGCCCATAAACTCAAGAAAAACCATTTGTCTGTTGTTCGAAGCGTGTTTCGTATCGCAATATATCGTTTTAAAGGTAATCTGCGACGCATATCTCATGAACATATTCACAAACTCTCTAACTGGTTAGTATCATCAGATAAGCCCAGAGATATGTATCTGCCTGATAAGGTATTTGTTAAAATTGCGAACAGCAAGTTAAAAATTACAGGAAGTTTGGAAAAAATTCCTTCCAATATATTTCAATATCAAATATATAAACCTGAAAAAATCGAAATTCCTGAATGTAATATGATTCTACAACTTGACTTATTACCTGAAAATTTTGTAATAAGTAAAAATCACGAATTTTCTGATAATCATGTTTTTTTTGATGCTGATGTGGTATTATTTCCATTGATCATCAGAAATATTGAAGCGGGTGATCAATTCCAACCATTTGGAATGAATGGACATCAAAAAATAAAGAAATTTTTTATCAATCAAAAGGTCCCCCGATCCAAACGATCTCAAACCGCTGTATTACTCAGTCAAGATAAAATTGTTTGGGTAATCGGTTACCGAATATCGCAATCTGCATCAATTGACCGGTCAACGAAACGTGTGCTGGAGTGCAGATGCACTATTATTAAATGAATTGGGTGTAATCAAAAGGAATACACGCAATTGAATTTTTTGGGAGGTATTGACTTGAATCCATTTTACAAGAACCTGGCACTTTGGCTGATCATTGCATTAGTGATGGTCATGCTTTATAATTTATCTCATCAACAACCCCTTAAACAAAAACAACAACAAATTACATATTCTCAATTCTTGAAGATGATTGAAAAAAAAGAAATTGAGAAGGTTTTGATTCAGGATAAGTATTTGTATGTAACGCATGAGAAAGGGAATCGGTTCAAGATATTTATGCCGCAGGATCCTGATATGATCAGCACCTTAAAAAAGAATAATATTCCAATTGATTTTCAGCCGCCCAATGAAAATCAACAATATGTTTCTATACTATTGTCATGGCTCCCAATGATTGTTTTAATTGGGGTATGGGTATTTTTCATGCGACAAATGCAAATGGGTGGCGGCAAAGCATTGTCATTTGGAAAAAGTCGTGCGCGTTTGTTATCCTCACATCAGGATAAAATAACCTTTGCTGACGTTGCTGGTATTGAAGAGGCCAAAGAGGAACTTGAAGAAATCGTTGATTTTTTAAAAGATCCCAAGAAATATACACGTTTGGGCGGTCGTATTCCCAAAGGCGTATTATTGACAGGTCCCCCCGGTACAGGAAAAACACTTCTTTCAAAAGCGATCGCTGGTGAAGCAGGGGTTCCCTTTTTTAGTATCAGTGGATCTGATTTTGTGGAAATGTTTGTTGGTGTTGGCGCATCTCGTGTGAGAGATTTGTTTATCCAGGGAAAACGAAATGCCCCCTGTATTATTTTTATTGATGAAATTGATGCGGTGGGGCGGCATCGTGGCGGAAGTCTTGGCGGCGGTCATGATGAACGAGAACAAACCTTAAACCAGTTACTTGTTGAAATGGATGGATTTGAGTCCAACGAAGGTGTTATTTTAATCTCGGCCACTAACCGACCTGATGTCTTGGATCCTGCCCTGTTAAGACCAGGGCGGTTTGATCGTCAGGTGGCAGTTTCTTTGCCAGATATTCGGGGACGTGAAAAAATTCTCAAAGTGCATATGAAACGCACCCCCCTTTCAAAAAATGTGAATACAAATGTATTGGCAAAAGGAACACCAGGTTTTTCTGGCGCGGATCTCGAAAACCTGGTCAATGAAGCCGCCTTGTTATCTGCAAAGCGAAATAAAGATCGGTTAGATATGAATGACTTTGAAGATGCCAAAGATAAAGTTTTTATGGGGCTTGAACGAAAATCCAAAGTCATTTCTGAAGAAGACAAAAAAACAACCGCTTATCACGAAGGCGGACATGCATTGGTTGCACGTTTTTTACCAGAAACTGAAGCTGTAAATAAAATCACTATTATTCCCAGAGGTCGCGCAGCTGGTGTGACCTGGTTTTTACCTGAAGAAAGAGATTTTAAATATAAAGATCAACTGGAGTCTGAATTGTCTGTGGCCTTTGGTGGAAGAATTGCTGAAGATTTGGTATTCAATAGAATTAGTACCGGTGCATCCAATGATATTAAAAAAGCAACCGAACTTGCAAACAAGATGGTTCGTTCATGGGGAATGAGTGAGAAATTAGGGCCGCTTTCATATGATTCTCAAGAAGATGCATACATGTTTGGTCGAGAATATTCTCAAGGGCATGAATACTCTGAAAAAACTTCTCAGGAAATTGACATTGAAATTCGAGATATTGTTCGCAAAAGTTATGACAAAGGGGTTGAAATATTGAAAAAGAACATTGATATTCTTCATGAGCTTGCAGACTTATTATTGAAAAAGGAAACTGTATCGGGAGACGAACTGGATAAGCTTATATATGACATGCGACCGGGTATAAAATTACCATCACCAAAAAGCCCTGATCTTTTTCATGATGACAACATTCCGGATGAGAATAACAATGAAATTGATGAAAATGAAAAAACTGATAAGGATAAGGATAATTCTAAACCTGAAAACACAGTAAAATCAGAAATCGTCTAAGAAAGTAGTGTTATGAAATCATACGATTTAAAATGGCATCATTATCATTTAAAACTTGGATTCCCCCCCCTGATTATGGGAATTCTTAATGTAACGCCAGATTCATTTTCTGATGGCGGCCAATTTTTTGACAAAGATAAAGCGATCGCCCATGGAATTCAGATGGTTGAGCAAGGTGCAGATATGATTGACGTTGGCGGAGAATCAACCCGCCCTTTTTCAGACCCTGTATCAGCATCTAAAGAAATTGATCGCGTGGTGCCAGTTATTTCAGCATTGTCTAAAAAAGTCTCAATACCGATTTCCATTGATACATCTAAAGCGGAAGTTGCCCGGGCTGCAATTGATGCGGGTGCATCCATAATAAATGATATCAGTGCATTACGTGATGCGGATATGGCAGATGTCGCCAAAAAGGCCAAGGTGCCGCTCATCTTGATGCATATGCAGGGTACGCCGCAAACCATGCAAGTTGCGCCCAGGTATGATAACATAATTGATGAAATTTATTATTCTTTACAATCACGCATTAAAAGCGCTGTTGATGCAGGAATCCCAAAAGAATTGCTTATTGTGGATCCTGGTATTGGGTTTGGAAAATCAGTTCACGACAATTTTAAGATCATTCAAAACCTAAAACAATTTCATTCCCTGGATGTGCCATTACTGATTGGAACATCTCGAAAATCATTTATAAAAAAATCGCTGAATATTCAACAGGATGCTTTGAATTATTTAGAAGCCATTGAATGTGGCACAATGGTCACCATTACAGTGTCTGCCCTTGCGGGCGTTCATATTGTTCGTGTGCATAATGTATATCAAACCCGGATAACCTTAACCTTATTAAATTCTCTGGCAGATGAAAACTTATCAAACTGTCAGACAAGAAGCGACACAAAATGATAAAAAAACAACGTAGTTTGACCCTCTGGATTTTTGTATGTATTTGTATTGTAATCGGTGTGATGGTTGTTTGTTTTTATAAACATAGATATCAATCGGTTACAACTCAGATTTCAGTTAGATTAGATTGGGGACAAAAGCCTGAAGAGATCTCTCTTATGAACGAAGTGCAAGACCATGTTTCAATTCAAATTAAAGGATATAAATATCTTGTAGATCCACTCCTCACGCGTGAGCTTGTGTATCCAATCGATTTTTCTAAAACTCAGACAGGCACTGTAAGCATGCCGATTGATCCGGCAAAATTAAAAATTCCAAAAGAAATCGAAATTCTCAGTATAAACCCTGAAAACCTATCATTTCAAATGGAGCGGATTATTGAAAAAGAAATCCCTGTGCGCCTTTCTGTTTCAGGCACGCCGGCAAAATCATGTGTATTATCTGAGATTTATCTTAAACCGGGGATGATCGTTTTTAATGGGCCTGAAAACGTGATTAAAGATAAAAAAATTTCAGAATTTTATACACGAGAATTATCATTGGATAATGCCCATGAATCATTTTCAAAAGAGCTACCAATAATAATGGATGATTCTTTAATTCCTTATATGTCCAAACGAATTGTTCGCGTGGATGTGACCTTGAATGAAAAAATAGAAACCCGGGAATACAGAAATATTCGAGTCACTGGAAAAAAAACGCCCTATCGTTATAAAATTCGACCTTCTACTGTAGATTTAACTTTTGAAGGTCGTATAAAAGCACTTCAGGAATTAAACCCTAAAACAGTTAATGTCTATATTGATTTAAAGGGTTTGAAACCGGGTGTTTATGCCAGGCGCGTTAAAATAGAAGTTCCGGGCAATGTTTCATTGACAGGGGTACGACCGGAAATTTTTACGATTACCTTGTATAAATCTTTAAGATAGTTATTTTGGAATGCTCTGAAAATAAGTTCCCCATTTCAAAAATATATTCATTAGGGGTTTTTGTTCTGTAGAGACGTAGCATGCTACGTCTCTACGTGCCAAACGATAATATGTTCAAGATAAATGAGGAACTTATTTTCCGATCATTCCCAAGCAGGAAGAAAATTATGTTATTTGTAATTGATATTGGAAATACCAATACCGTGTTGGGCGTATATCAGGATGATCGATTGGTTCACTCATGGCGAGCGAAGACAGAACATAAAACCACTGAAGATGAATTTCATATTTTGGTACAGAATCTATTCATCTTTGGAAATGTTGAAATTAAAGATATTCATCAAACAATTGCATCATGTGTGGTTCCACCAATGATGGGCATATTGGATGCCTTTTGTAAAAAATATTTAAGCCATTCGCCACTTTGGGTAAATGCGCACAATGTGTCCATGCCCATTTGTCTTAAAAATCCTGATGAAGTGGGTGCCGATCGCCTGGTTAACGCTATTGCAGCCTGTCATAAGTATGATGGAAATCTCATTGTGATTGACTTTGGAACAGCAACAACTTTTGATTGTATCTCTTCAAAAGGGGAATATTTAGGCGGTGCAATCAGTCCTGGAATTATGATTGCATCTGAAGCACTATTCATCAATGCCTCCAAGCTGCCACGCGTGGATATATACAATTCGCCAAAAAATATTATTGGTAAAGATACTGCTGAAAGCATTCAATCGGGAATCATATTTGGTTATGCCGGTTTGGTTGATGGTCTTGTCAAACGACTTTCAAAGGAAATGGATGGCATACCTACAATTATTGCAACTGGCGGCCTGGCACCTTTAATGGCCAATGTTTCCGAGTGTATTGAACATGTCGAGACAGATTTAACCCTTGAAGGATTACGATTGATTGCTCAACGAAAAAAGCATTTAAAAGGATAAGTTATGTATTCGAAAATCGTATTTTTAAATTTCCCAAAAACCAAGGCCAACAAACCACTGGTCTGCAATCTGGTCAAACAGTTTGATTTAACGTTCAACATTTTAAATGCAGAAATCTTGCCGCGTAAAGAAGGTAAGATGGTCATTGAATTATTGGGGAATCAGAAGAATTGTAAAAAAGGCATTCAGTATCTGAAAGACAATGGGGTTAAGGTAAAAAGTGCTGGCGGGGTGATCAAACGACATGAAGATATCTGCCTGCATTGTGGCGCATGTACAGCAGTGTGCCCCACTGATGCATTATCCATATGTCGTCCGGAAATGTATGTGGAATTTGATCGAAAAAAATGCAGTCTTTGTGAATTATGTGTTCGAGTCTGTCCAGTTCGTGCAATGTATATTCGACCCACCAAAACTGTTTTCTTTGGAGAATAATGATGAAAATAGCAGTTGCTGTGAGTGGGGGCGTAGACTCAATGGTTACTGCTCATTTACTAAAATCTTCCGCGCATGACATTTTTGCCATTCATTTTTTGACAGGTTATGAAACTGCCGACAATCATGATCACTTACTTTCTCCATATTTTAAAAGTCTGGGTGTGAAACTGATCACAATAAATTTGAGCACACAATTTCAATCTGAAATTGTCAATTATTTTATATCAACCTATGCCAGTGGAAAAACACCAAATCCATGCATTAAATGTAACGCTGATATAAAATTTGGCTATTTGCGTGCATATGCCATGAAACTGGGCGCAGATAAAATTGCCACAGGCCATTATGCGCAGGTGAAACATACCGAAAGCGGATTACAATTGCTTAAAGGCATTGATCGCAGGAAAGATCAATCTTATTTTTTAGGACGTCTATCCCCCAGACAGTTGGCTTCTGCAATCTTTCCATTGGGGGAATGGAATAAAGAGACTGTAATAAATTATGCGATCGATAAAGGCATTGATAAACTCGTTCAGCCAGAAAGTCAGGAAGCCTGTTTTATTCGGGACCGATATCAAGATTTTTTGATTCAATCAGGTTGCATCAAAAAACAAGCCGGCCCAGTAATAACAACATCAGGAAAAGAAATAGGTCATCACAATGGCCTGCATGAGTTTACAATTGGGCAGCGTCGGGGTATAAACTGTCCTGGACCTTATCCCTATTATGTTGTTCGATTGGAACAACATACCAATACATTGGTTGTGGGCAAAAAGGATGATTTATTGTCAGAGAGTTGTTTGATTCATGATATTAATTGGATCGTTGATCCGCCAAAGTTTGCTATAGATATTGATGTTCGTATTCGCTACAGGACAAAAGCAGTGAAGGCCAAATTGACCCCTACACATTTAAAACAGGCAATTTTACATTTTGATACAAAGCAAAGTGCTGTTACACCGGGTCAGGTTGCTGTTTTTTATCAGGGAGATACAGTATGTGGTGGCGGAATAATTCAGCAGGTTTTAGATATATAAAGACGCTTTGATAAAAAATTAATCAGCTAATGATCCCGCCGAACAATATAATTGGCAATTGCGCGCAATGGTTCAGCCCGATTATCGAAATTTTGCACGCTTTCAACAGCATGTTGAACAAGATCCCTGGCCTTTTCTTCAGCTCGATCAAGGCCAATTAAGCCAGGATAGGTATTCTTTTGTAAATCGCTGTCAGTCCCAACCGCCTTTCCCAATCGTTTGGGATCACCTTTTACGTTTAAAACATCATCAATCACTTGAAAGGCCAGACCAATGTTTTGCGCATAGACATTTAATTGTTGCTGTTGGTCTTTTGTTGCTTTTGCCAGAATGGCACCGGCATTCACTGATGCGCTTATCAGTGCGCCAGTTTTTAAATTGTGCAGATGTTCCAGCTCATTTTCTTTCAATTGTCTGGTTTCTGATTCAATATCCCGCATCTGTCCTTCGATCATCCCAAACGGCCCGGCCGCATTGGCAAGGATACGAATTATTTCTAATTGAAGGTCAGGCAGATACGACAACGCTTTGTCAGAAAGAATTTCAAACGCCAATGTCAATAAGGCATCACCAGCCAATATGGCAGTGGCTTCATCAAATGCTTTGTGGCATGTCGGGTTCCCCCGACGTATATCATCATTATCCATTGCGGGCAGGTCATCGTGAATCAATGAATACGTATGAATACACTCAATTGCACATGCAACCGGAAGCACATCCACATACGTGTCATTCACTGCTGATGCCGCACTGATACACAAAACTGGACGAATACGTTTTCCACCTGCCATAAGGCTGTAATGCATGGCAGACAATAATCGACTTTTTTGTCGCGTTTTGGCAAGCAGGGCGGTCAGTTTTTCATTGACCCGCCTTTGCTGAATTTTCATATATTTCTTGAAATCAAACATGACATTACTCAAAAGGAATGTTTGTTAATTGGCCATCTGCTGCCTTAATCAGCAAGCTCATTTTTTCCTCTGTTTCATCTAATCGTTTGGCACATAATTGGGAAAGCTTGATTCCCTCTTCAAATGTTTTAATTGCTTTTTCCAGAGGAATATCGTCTGATTCCAGTTCCTTGACAATTGAATCAAGTTGTTCAATTGCCGACTCAAAAGATTTTTTTGCCATAGTAAATCGTTACCTTCAGGGCCGGTTTATTGGCGCCTTAATTTTTTCAATCAGAACTTCTACTTGCCCGGATGCAAACATGAGATTCAATCGTTGTCCAGGCTGAAGTCTGTCTGTACTTTTTACAATTGTATTGTCTGACAACAATCGGGTGACACTGTAACCGCGTGCCAATATGGCGTATGGATCTAACGCCTGTAATTGTCCTTGAAGATTTTTCAAATGTGCCCGATGTTGATCATGAATTTTTTGAATGGCCTTGATCAATGCTGTGGTCTGCCAATGTAATTCATTTTTCATGGCAGAAACTTTCTTTTGCGGGTTGGCTGTAATCATTCTATTTTGAAGTTGAAATAATTGCGCTTTTGCATTTGTGATTTTCGTATTCATTCGATCAACAATGTTTTGCGTCGTGACATCCAATTTCTGGCGCATATCTTCAAGTATTCGTTTGGGTGTTTTGAGGCGAGATGAAAGGTTTTTTAATGACAATCGCTTATACTGAATTTGTTTTGCCAGTGCCTGAATGAGCGCATTATTGGTTGAACGCAGTTTCCGAAGCAGTTCGCGTCGTTCTGGAACAATAATTGATGCCGCTGCAGAGGGTGTCGGTGCTCTGAAATCTGCAACAAAGTCAACAATGGTGTAATCGGTTTCATGACCAATGGCAGATACCACTGGAATTTTTGATGCAAAAACTGCTCTGGCAACTTTTTCATTGTTAAATGCCTGCAAATCTTCCAAAGAACCGCCGCCGCGTGCAATAATAATAACATCAGATTTTTTTTGGAAATTGATCATTTGCAGGGCATAAATAATTTCATTCGATGCATGTTGTCCTTGAACATTGACAGGCACAAGCTGAACCGGCCTGATAAATCGCGCTGACAGTACATTTTTAATATCATGAATCACCGCCCCATGCGGTGAAGTAATGACGCTGATATGTTCTGGAATAAAGGGTAAAGCTTTTTTATATTTCTGATGAAATAAACCTTCTTCTGCCAGACGTGTCTTTAACTGTTCAAAGGCCAATTGAAGTGCGCCAAGACCTTCAGGTTCGGCATATTCGAGAATGATTTGATAATTGCCATATGGTGGATATACTGTCAACCGACCCAGTGCATTAATTTGAAGGCCATTTTCTAGCTTAAATTTTAGTTGCTGATTCTGCCCACGAAACATGACAGCACTGATTTGTGCGGATTTATCTTTTAAGGTGAAATAGTAATGACCGGATGATGGTCTTTTGAAATTGGATATTTCGCCGCAGATCCAAACAAATGGAAATTTGCTTTCTAAAAAGGAGCGAATGGACTGCGTGAATTCGGAAACCGAGTAAATTTTACGTTCTTGTTGCAATGTTATTTCTTTCAACGACATCCTTATATATGGGCTTAAACGTGAAATAAATTTTTAAGCCCATATGAAAGATGCCAAAATTTTTCAGTCATCTTCTTTAATACCCAAAATTTCATCAACATATGTAATCATTTTTCTCATTTCTGGCTTGGTGATATGACCATCAGCACCAACGCGTTTGCATTTTCGAATCATTTGCTCGTTGATCAGCGAGGAAAACATGATTACCGGAATATTTGTTAGCACAGCATCTTCTTTAATGCGTTTACACAAATTTAGGCCATCCATTTGCGGCATTTCAATGTCTGAAACAACAATACCGACCAGATCATTTATGGGGCATTGTTTCGCTTCAGCCTTTTGCTTTGCATCCAAAATATAATTGAATGCTGTCAACCCATTGTCAAAGTCTCGCACATGTTTATATCCCTCAGACATCAATGCATTGAATATCAGTTTTCTAATCATACCGGAATCATCTGCAATGACAACAGGATATTTGTTACGTTTCTCCTGCAAAGATAGACCGCTCAAAGTACGTTCTTTATTTTCATATTCGTTAAGCGATGCCATTTTATCAGGAAATAACTCACCGATGATATGTTCCAAATCCAGCAGAAGAATTTCTCTTTTATTTACATGCACTGTACCGGTAACGCGATTGGCATGTTGTGACAATACAGGGCTTAAAGGTTTGATATCACTCCAGGACAATCGATGAATTCGACTGATAGAGTCAATTAAAAAACCATTGACGACAGAATTAAATTCTGTAACAAGTACAACCGGACGTTCTGATATTGAAAGATCCGACAGTTCAAGATTTTTTTTTAGATTGATCAGTGGAATATTTTTGCCACGTAATAATATCATACCTATCATACTATCAGGAGAGTTGGGTACTTTTGTTAACGTACTTTTATCATAAGGAACAAATTCTCTTATTTTTGCAACATTCACCCCATAACTTCTATCACACAGGAAAAATTCAGCCAGTTCGACTTCATTGGTACCCGTTTCCAATAAAATTTCTTTATTAGATGGATCTTGTGACATAACAACAATTTCCTCTTAAGTAAGAATTAAAGATTCATTTATACTTGGTCAGTGAACAAAAAGACATCACAAATGTGTTTTATTTGTTTTAATAATAAAGATCAGTTTTATGAAATTATTATGATTTTTCTCTTTCACCAAAGATTAAGTTATCCATAAGGTCAACCAGTTCTGCTATTTGTGGTTTGGTCACATGGGCATTGGCACCAACATTACGACATTTAATCGCCATTTGTTCATTAATGAGAGATGAAAAGATGATAACTGGAAACACTTTTTCATTTAATTCTTCTCGAACATTTCGGCAAAAGGTTAAGCCATCCATTCTTGGCATTTCAATATCAGTAACTACAATAGAAATAACATCTGATAGTTTTTTTCCTTGCTGTTCTACTTCTCTTTTTGTCGATTTAACATATTCATATGCGCCCTCGCCATTGTCAAAGCTTTTGATATTTGTATAACCAGCGGAACTAATTGTTTTAATAATCATATTACGAATCATGCCGGAGTCTTCAGCAATGATCACCTCACCAGCAGGTCTTCGCTGCTCTTTTTCTTCATCAGATAAGGTTTGATTGTCAAGATGCGTCAGCCCTCTCATTTTTTCAGGGAAAATTTCACTGACGATGTATTCCAGATCCATGATAAGAATTTCTTTATCCTTGACATTGACAGTTCCAGTAAATCGTGTGGTATGTTGTTTGAGAACAGGATTGAGAGATTTAACTTCACTCCAGGACAACCGATGAATCTGATTGATTGCATCAATAATAAAACCATTTACCAAGGTGTTGAATTCGGTTACCAATACAACCGGTTTTTCTGATTCAACATCATCAATTCTTCCCAAATGCGATTTTAAGTTAATGAGCGGAATCGTTCGTCCCCGAAGTAAAAATACACCGACCATTGAATCTGGTGAATTGGGAACTTTTGTTACCGCTTCAGGCGCATAGGGAACAAACTCTCGAATTTTGGCAACGTTTATACCAAAACTTTGTGTTCCCAAAATAAATTCTGCAATTTCTAGTTCATTTGTTCCGCTTTCCAATAAAATTTCTTTTCTTTCTGCCATATAGTGACCCCTTTTTTGTTACCCTATATGATTGGCACTGTTATGAGCAGTACCGATTTATTTATATTTATTATAAATTTTTGGAACTAAAAGATATATTTCACACTTTTTTATCGTTCTTGTCAATAAATAATTTCAAGATTGACTTTTGTTTATTTGGGTATGTTTATTATCATAAAACTATCATCCATGAACCCCCTAGAATATCTTGCTTGCATTATTTAAATTTTATAATACTATTGGCTTTTTTGCAACCCTATTTTAGAAAACAAAAATAAAGATGAATGCAGGTTGACCATACGAAAATACTGTCATCCCCCTGCATCAAGAAAGGAGACAAAACGAATGACCAAAACCCGAACCAACAGTATAGGTATGATCTTTGTATATATTCCAGCAGGATCATTTATCATGGGCGGTGATGAAATAACTGAGCAGGCTGATGAAATGGAGCGCCCACGACATCGTGTAACAATTGATCGCCCTTTTTATCTTGGCCGATATCCAGTCACTCAGGCTGAATGGTTCGCTGTGATGAAGACCAATCCATCCCATTTTTCAGGGGACAAAAATCCAGTTGAGCAGGTCTCATACAATGATGTCCATGAATTTATCAATCGTTTGAATAAACTCGAAAAAACAAACGCATACAGGTTGCCATATGAAGCCCAATGGGAGTATGCATCACGTGCCAATACACAAACAACCTATTGTTTTGGCAGTGATGTTCAAAATTTGGAAAGATATGCCTGGTTCAGAAAGAATGCTGGAAAAAAAACGCATCCTGTGGGCGAACTTGCACCAAATGCTTGGGGGCTTTATGATATTCATGGCAATGTGCATGAATGGTGTGAGGACTGGTTTGATAAAAAATATTATAGTGTCAGCCCCAAAAAAAATCCCACAGGCCCCAAACAGGGGCTTGCCAGGTCATTAAGAGGCGGAGACTGGGGAAGCGAAGACTGGCATTGTCGCTGTGCATCCCGCAGTTTGGGATCGCCGGATCGTCGGGGGAACCGGCTTGGTTTTCGCTTGCTTTACGCTGAATAATTCACACGTTTTTTATTCCCCCCAACGATTGTGACCGGGTACTTATGCATAATTGTTCAAAAAGGATAAAGAACAATGAAAAACAAATGGATTTTTCTCATACCATGTTTAATTGTCTCCATCATATTATTTGGTAAAGAATGGTTGATCCCTAAAGATTCAGAAAAAAAAATCATTCATATTGCTGTTGTTGGACCAATGAGCGGTCAAGGGCAATTAATTGGTCAATCTTTGAAACAGGGAATTCATCTGGCCATAGATACATTTAATAAAAGCGGTGGTGTAAATGGTTATCCTGTGAGCCCGATTTATTATGATGATCAAAACAATCCAGAAAAAGCCGAAAGCATTGCAAAAGATATATCTAAAACTTCTGCCATTGGAGTAATTGGTCATTGGTATAGCGACTGCGCTATCTCTGCAGGAGAGGTTTATCAAAAAACACAAATTCCAGTCATTACGCCTGGTGCGACAAATGTTCTGGTAACGCGCTTTAATCCCTGGTCTTTTCGAACTGTTTTTAATGATAGCATTCAAGGCCAGTTTATTGCGAATTATGCGAAGAAGGTACTTCATTTTGACAGTGCGGCGATTATTTATGAAAATGATACATATGGGGCATACCTTGCGACTGTATTTGAAGCCAAAGCCGAAATATTGGATATTGATATCTTGTATAATGATTTTTTTGAAACGAAAACCGAATCAGATTCAGATCAATTGATGCCCCGCTTTGATTCAATAATTGAAGAACTTAAGCAACTTAAACCTTCCTGTATGATCTTTTTGGCCACACATGCCTCTGAAGGCGTCCAACTGGTTCGAAGAATCAAGGATGCGGAACTTCCGAATATCATCATGGGACCGGATGCTTTTGGTTCACAAGTATTTCAAAGCGGTTTTGATAACTTTCCCAAAGAAAAAGCCACCCCCGGTTACTACACAAATGGGATTTATACAACAGCTCATCTCATTTTTGACACAGCTGAAAAAAGAGCTCAGGAATTTCGAGATAACTTTATGGCTGTTTATCACAAGGAACCTGACTGGATTGCAGCCAGTGCATTTGATACTGCCAATGTCATGCTTCAGGCAATAGAATCTGCCAATATTGTTGCCAATACAATGGATATTCAGGCAGATCGATTTCTTGTGCGCCAGAGACTATCCAAAATGAACCATCCAGATCGTGCGGTTGTTGGTCTCACCTGCCCCATTTATTTCAATATTTATGGCGATGCTGTTGATCGACCGGTTGCTATTGGTATTTATAATGGACGTCATCTGGTATCTGCAATGACACAATTGCAATCTGTGCAAAGCAATGTTGATCCGCATATGCTTTCATCTGCCATCGAAGATAAGCGCGTGATCAAGCTCGACAATCGATATATGTATAAAACCCAAGTGGTGTATACTGGAATAGAACTGATTGAAATTCAGGACTTCAATGACAAAAAAGCATATTGCAATTTAGATTTCTATTTATGGTTTCGATGTCGTAATGACATTGATATTCAGATGGATAATATTGTATTCACAAACCGCATATTACCAGATGATAAAGAAGCCTCTTCATGGACCAATACTGTTGAATTAGTAGAATCTCATTCGTATCAAGATCGAACCCAATATCTGTTGTTTCGTGTCACCGGTCGTTTTCAAACTTCACGCGTTCAAAATGCCAGTGATTTGGATCGTCATTTTTTAAATGTCTGTTTTCGACACAAACATTTAACCCGAAACAATCTGATCTATGTCATTGATGTTATGGGTATGGGGCTGGCGCAACAACTTTCCAATGATACCTCACAGATCATGCTGACTGGTGAATTATCCAGATGGAGAATTGACGAACAAAAAGTTTTTCAGGATATATGGGAAAATACACAGCCAAAAAAATTTATGCCCCATGATCGTAAGGATGATTCAAATGATTATTCCCGCTTTCATTTTGGTGTTGTTCTTCAGAAAAATAAATTTAGTCTAAGGGGATTAATTCCAAAAACATATGTAAGCCCATTGTTATTGATCACACTTCTGGTCAATATTCTGTTTGCCATCATCAATCGGCATTACTCTTTTCGGACATTGAAAGGCAGCATGTGGGTTGTGGAAACATTATCAGCCTTTGTTTTCATGTTAAGTGTTGAAATTCTCATGATAAATCGTTTATCTGGCTATTTAAATACCTACCATTTAAGCCTGATCAAGATGGGATTTGATATTATGTGGTGGATTTTACCCGCATTTTTTATCAACCTCGCTGTAAAACGTTTTATTTGGGCGCCATTTAAAGAAAAAAATAAACACAGCGCACCGCGCATTATTCGCAATTTTGGTACATTCATGATTTATCTGATTGCATTTATTGGTATTGTTGCATTTGTGTTTGAGCAGGAAATTACAAAAATACTGGCCACTGGCGGATTGTTTGCCATGATCATTGGTTTCGCTGTTCAGATGAATATATCTAACTTAATCTCTGGCATTGCGATCAATCTTGAAGATCCATTTCGAATTGGCGATTGGGTAAAAATTGGCGATGCTGAAGGCAAAGTGGTTGATATTACCTGGCGTTCAACCCGAATAAGAACAGCAGAAAATTGTATTTTCAGCATCCCCAATAGCATGGCCTCTGAATCCTTTATTGCCAATTTCAATTATCCTGATGATATTAACTGGTTAACAGTAACGCCCCATATAGATCCACTGGCTGATCCCCAAAAGGTGAAAAAAATATTGATTGATGCTGTTTTATCAACAACGAATATTTTGCAAACCCCTGAACCATATGTCATTTACAAGGGACTGACAGAATGGGCATCAGATTATCAGGTTTTTTTCTGTATCAAAGATTTTGCAAACAAACATCAAGAATTGGAAGATGTCTGGAAACGTATCTGGAAACATCTGGAATATGCTGGCATACAAATAGTGATTCAGGAACAGGAGTTTCCGGTGCAAGCCAGGGAGCCAATCTTTTTTTGGGATGAAATGACATTATTTCAATTAATGGAACCGGATGACAAGGAAAAACTTCTCAATCAAATGACCATTCATATTATTTCACCCCAAAAAACAATTATCAATGAAGGTGATTTTGGTCATTCGTTATTTTTCATTCAGGAAGGCGTGGTCACTGTCCAGTTGCGTCTCGGTGATGATTCATTGGTTGAAATCAATCGATTGGGGGTAGGTTCTTTTTTTGGTGAAATGGCCTTTTTTTCTGATCACCATCGGTCAGCCAGTATTGTCACCTTACAAAAATGTGAAATATATGAAGTCAATGAAAATGATTTCATGCCATTAATTACAAAATATCCCAAAATTGCGGAGTTGCTTACAAAAACTCAGATGAAACGACAGGAACAACAATCGCAGGAAAAAGAATCATATCAATATGCGGAAATTGCGGATGAAGATCTGTCAACGCGCTTGTGGTCAAAAATACTTGATTTAATAAAAAATTGGCATCATTCATATCTATTGAAAACGTATCAAGCGATTTTCAAAAAATAGTAAATAATTTTGGCTGTCAGCCCCCATATCATCGCTTCAGGTGTTTGATAGACATATACATTCAGCGGAATGCCGCCCCATGCCCGATGATATCTTTTCGGAAGGCCGAGCTTTTCTACAGGCAACAATACCTTTATCTGGCCATTTTCCTGTTTTTCAAACGGATGGGCTTTGAGTTTGACTTGATATATCTGAGGCGGATTTTTTTGAAAATAACTGACTGGTAGCAAAAAAATTCGTGCAACTTCTCTGCTGTCATAATTTAATTGAGTGATATCATCAATATGAAGCACACCAACATAAGGATCAACTGTCAGTCCCATTGGCGCCAATAATGTATCCATTGAACCAATCATTTCAATTTGAGATAAATCTACCCCCAATTCTTCTATTGTTTCACGTATGGCTGTTTGTTCAAAGGATTTATCGACATTTTCTTGATAGAAACCACCCGGAAAACAAATTTCTCCGCCCTGACGAATGGATGGCGCACGTTCCTCAAACAAAAAATAATATTGTCCTGTTTTGTATACAAGGGGAACAAGCACAGCTGTGTTGATGAACTCCTCTTTTCCCATGATATTTGGATTTTTGGGGAGTTGTTTTTGTATTTTTTCTATATTCATAAGATTTAATTTAATTCCCTGGCTTATTGTGAACTGGCAGACGGATCAGAAATTAATTTTTTTACAAGCCTTTTATACATTAATACTTGAATTTTTATACTAAATGTTAGATATATATTCAACAATCGAAAAAAAGTCAAGCAGGGTAATCTTCCAAAATACAGTGCAAGACATTTGTCCTGCTTTTTAGAAGAACAATTTTTTATCAATAAAAGAATGCAATACCAATGTCAGAAATAAAACGAACATTTAGTGAATCATGGCATCGTGTGGCCAATCTGAAAATCAGTTTGCTCCCCACAGTAGGTGTTTGCAAACAGTATTTCAGAGGAGAAGACTGGTATATTTTAAATAATCCATTTAACAATCAGTTTTTCAGACTTCGTCCCGAGGCATATACATTTATTGCCAGACTTTCAGCAAGTCGAACTGTTGAAGAAGTATGGTATGAATGCCTTGAGCGTTACCCTGACACAGCTCCCGGACAGGAAGATGTTGTTCAACTGCTGACACAACTATACAATGCCAATCTGTTGTATTTTCATTCACGACCGGATACATCACAAATATTTGAGCGATATAAACAAAGAAAACAAAAAGAAATGCAGTCAAAGCTTCTAAGCATTCTTTTTATGCGCTTGCCCCTGTTTGATCCAGACAATGTATTGAAACGTTTAACGCCTCTGTGGCGATTGATCGTAAGTCCGCTTGGGGCAATGGTATGGCTGTTTGTTGTTTTGACTGCCACAAAGATTTTTATTGATAACAGTACCGAAGCATTTAATCAGATGCAAGGTATTCTGGCCCCGGGTAATCTTTTATATTTGTATATTGCACTAGTCATTATCAAAAGCTTGCATGAGATTGCGCATGCTGTTGTTTGCCGGCGATATGGCGGCGAGGTACATGTTTTGGGCATCATGCTTCTTGTTTTTACGCCGCTGCCATACATGGATGCAACATCAAGCTGGACATTTCGTAACCGATGGCATCGGGTTTTGGTCAGTGCTGCAGGTATCTTGATGGAAATATTTATTGCTGCTCTGGCAGTCTTTGCCTGGGCCAATACAGGGCATGGGGATTTGCATGCGTTGTTTTATAATATTATGTTCATTGCATCTGTATCGACCTTGCTTTTTAATGCGAATCCTCTCCTGCGCTTTGATGGTTATTACATTCTCTCCGATTTACTGGATATCCCCAATTTACATACGCGCGCCCAAGAATATATCACTTATCTTGTAGAACGATATGCTTTTGGATGTAAAGAGATTTATTGTCCTGTCCAAACAATAAATGAAGCCATTAGTCTCAGTGTGTTTGGCATTTTAAGTTATTGCTATCGCATATTAATTTTTGCTGGAATTATCCTGTTTGTTGCAGACAAATTTTTAATTTTGGGAATGGTTATGGCATTAATTGGAATTATCAGTTGGGGCCTGGTGCCTGTTTTTAAATTTTTTTCTTATTTAATATCCAGCCCAAAACTGCAAAAAACCCGCGTAAGAGTAATTGCAGTGACGATCTTGTTTTTTTCAATTATACTCAGCCTGACATTGTTCATTCCGCTGGCAGACAATATTCAAGCCCCTGGAATTATTGAAGCAAAAAATTTTCAAAAAATTTACAGTGATCATCCCGGCTATGTAAAACAAATCCTTAAACCTCCTGGAGCATTCGTAAAAGCGGGGGATCAATTAATCCAACTTTACAACAAAGGAATTGAATTTGATCTTGCCAATGCCCGAATTCAGCGAAAAGAAACACTAATTATGATCAAACAGGCCAGAAATGTTAAAGTGGTTGACTTAAAACCATTACTTAAACGCCTTGAAAAAGTTGCGTCTCACATTCTTGATTTAGAAGGGCGAATGGATGCATTGGCCATTAAATCAAGACATGATGGGATATGGCAACCTTCTGAAGATGTCAAGTTTATTGGCCGATGGATTCCACGTGGCGGGTATTTGGGTGAGGTCATTGATCCTTCAAAATTTGTTTTTTCTGCAGCCGTCCCGCAGCACGAAGCTGCGCGACTATTTCAGGATAAATTAAAAGAGATGACTGTTCGCGTAAAAGGCGTTGCCTGGCATGATATTTTGGTGCAAAAATATCAGGTGATTCCTTTTGAACAAAGCAAATTACCTTCAATGGCCATTGGATGGAGTGGTGGTGGACAAATTGAAACATTATTTCAAGACAATTCTGGATTGACCACCCGAGAACCTTTTTTTCTAATTATTGCAACGCTTATTGCTCAGGATAAAGTATCGGAGAAAATATTTTTCCATGGCAGATCGGGTCGCATCAATATGGTGCTGCCACCAAAACCACTTTATTATCAATTTTATAGAAATATCAAACAATTATTTCAAAAAAGATATCAAATATGATAACTGATGACCCCACACGAAAAGCAAATTTACTTTTTTCCTTACTTAATGAATTGCCTTTGGAGGGATATGAAGCATCCTTCAAGATAATGCTTCATACATTCCACAATATTCGTTTTTTAATTGGGGTGAAAACCAAAAATATGAGCAAGAATTGTTTCGACAATATTTGTTCGGAACTGAAAATGCCCGATACCTGCTATAGGCAGTGTATCGAAAAAATAAGTGACTCCAATATTGTTTTATTTGGTTTTGAGGAGGATGGCAATCATTGTGTCTATAAAATCTACCTTGAATTTAATAAAAAAAACAGAGCAATGATGCATCCAAAAAAATCTGAAGATCCAGTTCTTCAATATTTGGGATTTAAATGGGATGCTTTTGATAATCGAAAATTTTTAGTGACGACATACATTTGGTTTCCATTCATTTCAAGCGCAATCATGCGTGATCGAATCGATCGGTTATACAACAAATCAGATCAAATTCAATTGCTTCTGATAAAAGATTTGATACAATTGGGACTCAGCCAGACCAGGGATGCATTTGAGCCATATATTTATCTAGAAGCATCTGATATGAAAAGCAAGCGAAAATCTTTTGACCTGAATTTATATAAAGCAGGACTGACTATGGGTCAAATAGAGCCATACATATCTAAATCAATGAATTTTTTTGAAATAGATACACGAAAATGGAATATTTTTTTCTGGAAAATACGTAACAAACTATTGGGACATATATCTGGCGGTTATTCCAGTTCTGGGGATTCCTTTTTGAGTGTTTACTATGATGTTTTTTCGGATCAAATAGCCTGATTCAAAGTTTTCATTCATTTTCATTTTAGAATATACAGTCGATGTCCAAAAAATATGATATTCCGGCATAATTCATTCAAATTCTCAAGACAAGGTCATATAGACAAGGTTCCATTAAGCTGAAAACATACTTTTTTGAAAATCACGTAAAGAGAGGAGCTTATGCAAGCAAAAAACAATGCATATACATTGGCCATTGATTTGGGAACATCGGGTCCCAAAATTGCTTTAATATCAATGAAAGGAGAAATCCTTCAAAGCATCGTGGAATCAACTTCCTTGTTGCTGAAACCAGGAGGCGGCGCTGAACAAAACCCTGATGAATGGTGGGAAGCAATTAAACGTGGTGTACATCGCTTGTTGGATCAAGCCAGTATTCAAATAGATAATATTCTTGCCATTTGTTGCACGACCCAATGGTCTGGAACTGTTCCAGTGGATAAACAAGGAAATCATTTAATGAATGCAATTATCTGGATGGATTCAAGAGGTGCGCCATTTGTACAGGAATTAACAAATGGTTGGCCGGAATTAAAAGGCTATGGACTTTGGAAAGCATTGAACTGGATCTATCTGACAGGTGGGATACCAACCCATTCTGGCAAGGATTCCATTGCTCATATACTGTATATCAAGCATAATCTGCCTAAAATTTATGAACAAACATACAAATTTTTAGAGCCAAAGGATTACCTAAACTTGCGCTTAACCGGTGAATTTGCATCATCATATGATGCCATTGCATTACACTGGCTGACTGATAATCGAAACATTAACAAAATAACCTATTCCAATAAATTAATTGATTGGGCAGCCTTAGAACGTGACAAACTACCGCGTCTAAATAAATCCATCGATATTTTAGGCCCGCTGTTGCCGGAAGTGGCCGATGAATTAGGGCTTTCTCGTAATACTCAGGTTGTTGTTGGATCACCAGATGTTCAGGCAGCAGCAGTTGGTTCTGGTGCGGTTGCTGATTATAAACCCCACCTGTATATTGGAACATCCTCATGGTTAACCTGCCATGTTCCATTTAAAAAAACCGATATTTTCCAGAATATGGCTTCGCTGCCATCTGCCATTCCTGGCAAATATTTCATTGCAGCAGAACAGGAAACAGCTGGAGCCTGTATTAATCATTTAAAGGACAATCTTTTATTTCCACATGATCCATTAAACAATGAGAAGGGTGCACCAGAAGACTTTTATTATAAATTGACACAGCTTGTCGAATCTGTTGCCCCTTTGGAACAAAACGTTCTTTTCACCCCCTGGCTATATGGTGAGCGGACCCCTTTTGATGACCATCATATACGCGCAGGTTTTTATAATATTTCATTAGAGACCAAACGCGCTCATCTTGTCAGGGCAGTGTTTGAGGGCGTGGCGTTCAACGCTCGGTGTTTGCTAAATGGTGTGGAATCGTTTGCCGGTCGCAATATGGAAAGCATTCACATGATAGGCGGGGGAGCGCAGTCAGATTTATGGTGTCAGATTCATGCTGATATTTTAGATCGAGTGATCAAACAAATAAGTAATCCTGTTCAAGCCAATGCGCGCGGTGCAGGCTTCATTGCTGCTGTTGCCTTAAATGAATTAAATTGGAGCGATATTGTTGATTGTATAAAAATTGAAGGCATATTTCATCCGACAACAGAATATCAGGATCATTACAATCAGATGTTTGAAGAATTTATGAATATTTATCGGAATAATCGGCACATGTATCATCGGTTGAATGCGTCTCTTCATCCTATTAATTAAAAAATAGATTCAATTGTATTTACTTTTTTTTCATTGGTTATTCACCATCAATTGTATGACGACCCGCATAGGTCTATAAGTTTTTGTATGTTAAAAAGCCATTGATGTAAATAACACATATTTCCTCAGGGGCGCATTCCCAAAAAGTAGGACGTTATATCCAAATTGCCTAAACGCCTGGAGTTGAAACTTCAGGCTATTCCTGTGTCGTCCCAAAAGGACTTGAAGTGTCTTGTCTCCTAAATCTAAAGGTTTGGACTCCAGATGTTCGGAACTAAAATGAGATTATAATTTTTCGCTCATTCCTAAACACTTAAAGTCCCATAGGGACGTTACAGGAATAGCCTGGAGTTTCAACTCCAGGCGGTCAGACTATTTTGAAATGACGAACCTACTTTTTGGGAATGCGCCCTTTCCTCAGTTAAGTATGCGATCATAATTTTTCGAGTATATATTTTTTGAGTTAATTGTACTGTAGAGACGTAGCATGCTACGTCTCTACACGATCTTAACGTATAATCGTTTGAGTGTAACCAAAATGGCCGGAATTTAAATTATCACTTGCCATTTTGGTGACACTAATCGTTTTGCATCGTAGAGACGTAGCATGCTACGTCTCTACGATGCAAAAACCCCGATGAACATTTTTTAAATGGGGAACTTATTTTCAGAGCATTCCTTAATTCTTTTTTTGAAAAAGATAATTGATAAAAAATATTATTTATGTAATATAAGTGAGTTTAATTGGTTTCTGTTCATTTATTAAAAAAAAATTAAAATAAAGTGAAAGAAAAATGAATTTTTCGTGTCTATATAAATAGGAACCCTAATATTTTAATCACAGAATCCCTAACAATTTTTGGAGGACAAATGGAATTATCAGGCAATTCTTTTAAAACACTTAAATGTTTGGCTTATGTATGGACATGGGCCGTGTTGGCTATCTTCGTTTGCTGCGTACCAGTATCCAAAGCTGCGGAACTATCTGTATGCGCAGGGTGTTCTTATACATGTATTCAGGAGGCTATTAATAAAGCAGATCAAAATGACACAGTTCGTGTGGCCCCCGGACGATATGAAGAAAGTATATTTATTGGTGATTATTGGATAATTCCGCCCGATGGCGGTCCATTGGCAATCAATCCCAATCCCAGTCACTTAACAAAAGTGGTGCATCTGGTCGGTGCAAATGCAGATGTGTATTCAAAAGGAACAGATGATCGGGGGACTGAATCGGTGATTGTGGGTCAGGTATTTATCAATACCCTTGGAAGTGGTGTAACGATCAATGGGTTTACCATAGATAGTTCCACTGTTACGCCATACACCAATGAAAGCAATCGCATCGGCAAATCC
>Ga0272440_1000697_pt1 | contig 28313 bp, 22 predicted proteins | sample SSMMMBAug17_FD_192440 | JGI IMG/M metagenome (GOLD analysis project Ga0272440, IMG submission 192440) | Marine sediment archaeal communities from Little Sippewissett salt marsh, Falmouth, MA, United States - SSM-MMB-Aug17 | ecosystem: Environmental > Aquatic > Marine > Wetlands > Sediment ... | reverse complement strand
AGAGGAGATAAAAAAGGCCATGAAAACATTAGCATTTTTTTCAGAGGATGAAAAAGCACGTTTGCTATACAGTGAGCGTCTTGAAGCTGAAAGGGAAGCACTGACTGTCCAAAGAACTATTGAAAAAACACAAGCGGAGTTAACGAAAAGTCAAGAAGCACTGTTGCAAAGCAAATCGGAAATTGCTCAAAAAAATGACTTAATAACTTCAATGGGGGGCGAGCTTCAACAAAAAGATTTACAAATACAATATTTATTAGATCAAATGAAAAAATCGGGTATGGTTATTGGAAAATAAACTTTTTGATACGAATGATCCAACATTAAACGATATGTATTTAGATCTCAATTTTCATGTATATGAGCCCAATGCGAAAATATCTCTATCTGATCATCTTAACATCCACGTAATCCAGTTACCTTTTTTCAAGAAAGATACCCCAATAATAAATGATAAACAACGCTGGTTATATTTTTTTAAGGAGGGACAAAATCTTGAGGCTGATAAATTACCCAATTCCTTAAACACAGAGGAGATAAAAAAGGCCATGAAAACATTAGCATTTTTTTCAGAGGATGAAAAAGCACGTTTGCTATACAGTGAGCGTCTTGAAGCTGAAAGGGAAGCTCTGACAGTCCAGAGAACTATTGAAAAAACACAAGCGGAGTTAACGAAAAGTCAAGAAGCACTGTTGCAAAGCAAATCGGAAATTGCTCAAAAAAATGATTTAATAACGTCAATGGGTGGAAGGCTTCAACAAAAGGATACACAGATTCAACAAAGAGATCGACAAATTCAATATTTATTAGAGCAGGTGAAAAAATCGGGTATTGCAATAGATAATTGTTAATATTTTAACAGATCATTCATTAATTATCTTAACCATTTAAATATATTCAACAAATAACAATGGCGTAATAATTGCATTGCAATAATGTGCCATGATACAATTTCAGGAGATTTCATGTGGCAATCGGAATTATGCTCAAACCAGACCCGCGTATAAGCAAAAAAGCTGACGAGCTTGTTCAATGGTTTAAACATCGCAATGTAAAAACATTTGTTCAAAACAGTAGTCCGCCAACAGTTGATTTATTGAATGAGCCGCTGATTCAAGATGTGCCAGAAAATATTCATGTTGTTTTTGTTTTGGGAGGCGATGGTACGTTTCTAAATGCTGTGCGATGGATCGGCAAAAGAGATATTCCTGTTGTGGGGATAAAATTTGGTCGAATCGGATTTTTGTCGGAAACAACTGAAGAGTATCTCATTCCATTGGCTGAGGCTGTTTTTGAGAAAAAGTATATCATTGAAAAACGAATGCGCCTGAAAGCTACGCTTAAAACCAATGGAAGCACAAAAACGACACAATATGTATTAAATGATGTGGTTATTAATAAGGGCACTTTGGCGCGATTGGCCAGTATCAAAACTTACATTGATGGCCATGACCTGACAACATACAAAGCAGATGGCCTCATTGTTTCAACACCGACTGGATCTACAGCTTATTCATTGGCTGCCGGTGGACCGGTTGTTCATCCAGAATTATCTGCTATTATGATGACACCCATATGCCCATTTACCCTGACCAATCGGCCATTAATCGTTCCTGATACCGCAAAAATTATATTGCAAATGGTACAGGACTCAACAGATGTACTTGTTACCTTTGATGGTCAAACCGGTTTGCCCATTTCTGACCAGGATAGCCTTCATATTGAAAAAGCAAATTATCCGGTGAGCATGATCAAATTGCCTGATAAAAACTATTTTGATGTGCTTAAAACAAAACTTCGCTGGAGCGGTGGTCGATAGGACATAATATTTATATTTTACGTATATTTAATTTAGGTAATTATTAAAAGGAGATATTTTTATGAACAAATTATCAAGAATTGTTTTTATGTGTTTAATTTTTGGATTTTCTGTTTTATTTATTTCAAGCTGTGGTCCAACGAGAATAAAGCTATATCCTGATGCTGAAGATCCATTGTTGGAATTCACTTTGCAGGGAAATAATTATGAAAAAATTGCTGTGATTCCTGTTACAGGCTTTTTGTCCAGCACACCACAAGAGGCATTCATGTATACAAAGCCAGGTACTGTTCAGGAATTTATGGCGCAGTTAAATCTTGCGGAGAAAGACAGGAATGTTCGAGCAATTATTCTTAAAATTAATTCGCCAGGCGGCACGGCAACTGCCAGTGATATTATGTATCATGAGTTAATTCGTTTTAAAGAACGAAGCGGAAAAAAAGTCATTGCCATTATGATGGATGTTGCTGCATCCGGGGGATATTATGTGGCTATGCCAGCAGATATTATTATTGCTCATCCCACAACGATTACAGGCTCTGTGGGGGTGGTCATGTTTAATCTTCAACTGAAAGAATTGATGAATAAAATTGGTGTGGATATGCAGGTCTCAAAATCAGGTGACAATAAAGATATGGGATCACCTTTCAGAAAGCCCAGTCAACGTGAGAAGGAATTGTTGCAAGATATGACCAGACAACTTGGAGATCAGTTTCTGGCTCTGGTGAAAAAACATCGCCATCCAGATGACAAACAATTCAAGCAAATTGCATCAGCACGCATATTTTCCGCAAAGGATGCAAAGGATATGAATCTTGTTGATCAAATCGGGTATATCACTGATGCCATTGCAACAGCAAAAAATATTGCGAGACTTCCTCGAGATTCACGTGTAATCATGTATCGACGGGTATCTTATCCAAACGATAATTTGTATAACAACCTTTCATCACAAATTTTTCAAAAACCGCTTTCTTTGATTAATGTTGAATTACCCGGACACCTTTCCCATCTTGATGATGGATTCTATTATCTGTGGACGCCCGGGCTACAATAATTTTAATATTAATTACAATAATGATGAAGAAGGTGAAACAAAATGAACACCAATGATATTCAAACGAAAAATCTGCTTGAATCATCCAATTCTGCTTACTTTGACTGGATGATACACCCGGCAATTCGATCAGACATTGAAGCCATGATCTACGCCAAGCAACTGGTTTTTATCATGACAGTTGGCGCAGTATTTTTTCTGATTAATGCAATTAAATGGTTTTGTTTAGATTATTACTTTCTGGCCATCAGTTTGGGGATTATTGAAATATTGACTATCATTATATTGATCTGTATCAAAATGACCACGCATTATAAACTGTTTGGCCATACAATGCTGATAATGTTAACATGGCATTTTTCTTTCCTGTTATATGTTTCTGGTGGGATTCAATCAACAGCCATTGCATGGATGATTGCGATACCAGTATTTTCAGCAACACTATGTGATTCTAAATCATCTATTGTATGGACCGTAATTATTTTATTAATCATTAGTGTTTTTTTGTATTTACATATTCATCATTATGATTTTCCACAGCTGCAACTATCTGAACAAGCCTTGTTTCGTTCCCATTTAGCCAACATTATTGGTCCTATCGTAACAGTCTTTCTATGCGCCTGGTTTGCCAGTGTTCAGATCAATAAAGGATTAAAAGTACAAAAATATGCCATTGTCATTCAGGATGAAACAAACCATCGTCTTGAAGAGTTATTTCGTCGGACACGTGAAACTGGAAAAACATTGCAGGATGCCTCCGATTTTCTAAACCAGACTTCAGATATCTTGAAAGCACAAGCCATCGATATTAGTGAGCAAAATACTCAGAGCGCGGAAGCTACTCAAAAAACAATTGAAAACATGAAAAATATGGACAAAGATACCAGTGCTATCAGTACTCAAATTCACTCTTTATCACAATCGGCACACTCACTTTCTTCTCATATGCAAGATATTAACGATACAACCACCAACATGTCCAGATACATGAATGATATGGCAACCTCTGCATTCAGTATGTCGGATTCTGTCAATAATATTGCAGGTTCCCTTGAAGAAATGAATCATTCCATTGCGGGTATTGCAGACAGTGCCAGTCGAGGCAAAACAGTCAGCCAGGATGCCTCATCTAAAGCGGATAAGGCTTCGGAAATTATTCATTCTCTGGGGAATTCAGCAAAAGAGATTGGTGATGTTGTTGAGCTGATTAAGAATATTGCATCACAGACAAATCTATTGGCTTTAAATGCAACCATTGAAGCTGCTGGTGCGGGTGAAACCGGAAAAGGATTTACTGTTGTTGCCAATGAAGTAAAAGAACTGGCCCGCCAGACAAGTCGTGCGACAGAAGAAATTAGAGGTAAGATTGAGAGCATGCAATCCAACACGGATATGGCCATTAAATCTATTGCAAGTATTGTTCAGGTGGTTGAAGAAATCAATCTGATCATGGTTTCTATCGCTGCTGCGGTACAACAACAAACTGAAACCACTGATAATATTTCAGACACCCTTGCGGATAGTGCAACAGCAGCACGATCTGTATCACATAATATACAAAAAGCGGCAGAGCGTATTAATCAAATATCGTCGAAAGTCAGTGATATCCTCAAGCTTGGCATGAATGTCTCTCAACATCTGGATAAGGCTGCCAGTGTTACTGACAGTATTGCCTTGAATGCATCTGAAGCATTCCAGCAGACCGATCAGGTGACTGAGAATGTAAATTCTTTGAACAAGGCTGTCAGCCATTTTAGTGAGAGTTCCAATCAAATTAAATCTCAGGCGGTTCGACTGGCAAAACTGGTGATGCAGATACGTTCAGACATGAAGTAATATCTATTAAATGAAAAAGGGGTTAAATAGAAGGAATTATTTTTTGGCGCATGCCTTATCTAAAAATTAGCTCTTCCTTTTTAGACATGACTTCCAACTGAAAAAAAAACTGGCTGCCTTCATTTTCTTTACTTTCAAACCAGAGTTTGCCATTGAGAATATCAGCCAGTTTTTTACAAATAGCCAGTCCCATTCCAATCCCACCATAGCTTCGGGTCAAAGATTGGTCTCCTTGCGTGAAAAAATCAAAAATTTTATCCTTGATTGATTCAGATATTCCAATTCCTGTATCTGATACTTCAAAAAGGAGTGTAATCAGACCATTTGTTATTTTCTGTGTTTGACCTGAATGGCATAATTGCTTAATTGCCAACCGACATTCACCCTGATTCGTAAACTTAATGGCATTCCCGCATAGATTATAGACAATTTGACGAATCAAACGCCATTTTCCCTGAAGATTAAAGGGGATAACTGGATCGACATCTATTTTAAATGATAAATTTTTCTCTTTTGCGCGTTGCATCAATATTTGTTCAATACCAGCGATCACTTCGGAAATGTTAAAATGTTCGGCCAATGAATCGTTGTTATTATAATCAATTCCTGAAAACAGAAGTAAGTCATCAACAATATCCGAAAAGGATAAACATGTTCGCTTGACAACATCAATGCATTCCTTCGTATCATTATCAGGTTTTTTTAAGGACAACAGATCAATATTACCCATAATAATATTGATAGGGGTTTTTAATTCATGGCTCATGATCCCTAAAAATTCTGATTTTGCCTGTCGGGCCGCATCAGCTTTCTCAAGTGCAACAGTTAACTCCTGTTTCGTGACTTCCAATTCTTTGACACGATCCTCCAGACGCGCTGTTTTTTGTTTAACCTGTTCTTCAAGGTCTTGATTCACTGTTATCAGTTTGTGCATTAACTTTTTATTATCAATTAATAATTGTCTCTTTTCCAGGGCCTGGGTTATCACATGATAAAAGCTGTCAATATCGTTTAATGGTTTCATCACAAAATGAAATGCCCCACCTTCTTTTAAGGCCTCTACGGCATTTTCCATGGTGGCATAACCCGACAAAACGATTATTTCAATGGTTGGATCAAAGGCTTTAACATGCTGAATGACCTCTAAACCATTCATACCAGGCATTCGGATATCTGTAATGACCAGATCAAAAGGTGTGTCGTGAAGTTTTGATATCGCCTGTTCGGCATCCGTTGAGGTTGTGACATCATAGTCTTCGAGTATCAAAACCCTTTCAACCATTTTTACCACATCAGGCTCATCATCAATGACCAGTATTTTTTTATTGTTGCTCATTATTCTTTCCAACGTCAGTCAAATAAAGTTAAAAAATTAAACGCTAAATTGTGCTTTTATTTTGAAAACATGAGTTGCCGGCAAATTAAGAATTAGGTTAAGGCCGGTTTTTTTCTTTATTTGTTCCAGATAAAATTTGATATCATCCATAGTTGGTGCGATGAATGTAAACCAGACATTATAATAATGATTGCGTTGATAGTTATGTGTTACACCATCGTATGCGTTCACAATATCGCAAAAGAAATCTATCTTATCTTCTGGAACGTTTGCTGCGCATAAGGTACTTTGAAATCCCAATTTTTCCGGTGAAAAATTTCCGCCAATCCGTCGAATTATACCTGATTTTTTTAATTTTTTAACACTTTCAATGATCGTTTCTTCATCCAGACCAAGCTCTGTTGAAAGTGCTTGATAGGGTCGGTTGGTAATTGGGAAATCGGATTGAATCCGATTTAATATTAATTTATCAGTTTTATTTATTGACATGCCAACATTTGAATATAAAATTTACGATTTCGTGGACCATCAAACTCACAAAAAAAGATTCCCTGCCATGTACCAAGGGCTAATTTGTTGTTAACGACCGGAATCAGTTCAGATGCCCCAAATAGAATTGATTTGATATGCGCCGCAGAATTGCCTTCAAGATGCTTATACGCTGCTTTTGTAAAAGGGATAATGTCGTTTACGACCATCAGTACATCACTTTTTACTGACGGGTCTGCATTTTCATTAATTGTTACCGCTGCAGTCGTATGTGGCACATAGACCATACAGATGCCTGACTCGATTTTATTGCTTTCAACAAAATGATGCACTTTTTCGGTAATATCGATTAATTCAGTTTGGGACTTGGATTTAATATTAATGATTTGCTGTTTCATGAGGGTTTAAATGACTTTATAGTAATAAATTAAAAAAAGGTCATGCCAGTTACGCATGACCTTTTGAATAAACTTAGTTGACTAAATGACTATACACATCCTGTTGGTTTGGGTAAACCAGCCATCTTACAAGCACCTTTACCCGGTCCTGATGGAAACAGTTCATAAATGTGTTTTAATTTAAATCCAGTCAATTTAGAAAGAACACGTACCATTGGTGCGATACCATTCTTTTCATAATATTCTCGAAGAATATCAATAACTTTAGTGTGTTCATCGGTCAATTCGTCAATACCTTCTTCCTTTTTGACGTATTGAACCCATTCGTCACATTTTCCATCTTCATAATTATCGATGAAGCCATCTTCATCAACTGAAAAGGATTTTCCTTGAAATTCGACTGTTGGCATGAAATAACCTCCTGTTAATAAATAAATTACCAAATTAATTTGGCGGTTTTGTACATATTATCTTGTACATTTTTTCAATTTTATGACATAGAGCATTCTTCTCAAACAACATGAGACTCGCTTTTGTCACTATTAATTTCAGGCATGCTGCCTGTTTAATTTAAAAATTTAAGCTTTGTATCGTATTCAGACGATAATGTCAACATGAAACACACAGAAAAAAATAATAAACCCAAAATACTGATCATTGCCGGTCCAACCGGTGTTGGAAAGACAAGCATTGCTATTCAAATGGCAAAAAAATGGGGGGGCGAGATAATCGGTGCTGATGCCATTCAAGTGTACCGCCATATGAATATTGGGTCTGCTAAACCTGATACCCATGAGCAGGCACAAATAAAACATCATATGATAGATGTTGTTAATCCGGATGCCCAGTTTGATGCCGCAAGATATGTAGAGATGACCCGGCCTGTCGTTCAGCACTTGCATGATACCAACATACCAATATTTCTTGTGGGCGGCTCTGGATTATACATTAAGGCGTTAACTGGTGGTTTGTTTTCGCAGGCACCAGGTAATCCATCCATTCGACAAAAGTACAAACAGATGGCTAATGAATATGGCAATGCATTTCTCTACGAACAACTTCAGAAACAGGATCCACAGGCGGCATTATCAATCCATCCAAATGATATGGTTCGCATCATTCGTGCGCTTGAAGTTTTTGAAACCACCGGCCAGTCTATCAAAGAACATCATCAGGCCCATCAGTTTGCTGATCAGCCTTATCAATTATTTAAGATCATGCTTAATGAAGACCGAAAATTACTATATCAACGCATTGAATCTCGCGTGGAGCAAATGATTCACGATGGTTTATTAAAAGAGGTGCAATCGTTGATCGATCAGGGATATCATTGTCAGCTAAATGCCATGCAATCCATTGGATACAAACATATGTGTGCATTCCTCAATGGTCAATTGGATTGGTATGACACAATCCGCCTGATGAAACGTGACACCCGACGATATGCAAAACGTCAAGTTACATGGTTTCGTGCAGACAAATCCTTTATCTGGACATCATCAGCAGAAATTTCATCTTTGTATCCGAGAATTCATGAATTTATTTATTCAAATCGAAACCCCAATTCAGCAAACCAGCCCTGCATGGTTTGATCAGCGGTAACATCCTGAACATCATCAATTTTAAAATCCTGGTATCGATATCCAATCCCCAAAAAGATTTGTTCCATAAATGGGGCGACCTGAACCTCGGCAGTGAGATCATACCAGTGGTTTCCACTGTAAGATGTGGCCTGAATATCACCAATTAACGCAAAACGACTCACCGGAGAAATACGAAAACCAGCACAAAGCATGGCCATAGGGGTTGAAAAACTCCTGGTTCGGGCATTGATTGATTTAATTTCCTGAATAAACGCATCTCCTTGTAAAAACCTAAAATTCAAGCCATAGGTAATATCAAGGCTTTTCAATGATGCGAGCTGAAGCAAAGGTAAATGATTGTAAAGTTGGACATCAATAATGTCCATTTCCATTTCGCTGCGAATGGCATCGTCAAAAGAATAACCACCAAACGAAAAGGGACGATTGGTTGAATTGTCATCCTTGACCTTGATGGGAGTGTATTGCACTTTCAGATCCGGTAACATGGGGATCGGATGTTCAATACGAAACCACAGGTTCATATCGTTTCGATCACTCAATGCCAGGTCGGAATTGAGTTCAACATCGTCACCATTATAGTTGATCATACCATTTGGATCATGATTCCAAATACCAATGGCACCTTCAAATTTGAATGGTAGTGCGTAGGCGGGAAGTGCGATGATCATTACACCAAGAATCATCAGCAGACTTGTAATCCATTGTCTTGTTTTCATAAATTACTCCTTTCAATAAAAAAATCTGTTATGTACAAAAACTATATTTATCTTATATCGTTTCGTTCCATATATGGCGGTTCAATAAACCGCTGAACAATGGGGATTTTACATTGCCTGATACCGTCAGGCGGACCATTGTATAATATTTGCGCATCCTCAAGAAATGCAATCTGATGTGCAATATAAAAAATATCAGGTATTTCATGGGTAACAATGACTGCGGTATAATTAAATGCTTTCTGATTTTGAGAAATCATTTCAAATACCGCATGTTTTCTTATGGGATCCAGCCCGGTTGTGGGTTCATCAAAAAGAATAATTTCTGGATCTGTAATTAATGCCCGTGCCAGCGCAACTCTTTTTTTCATGCCGCCTGAAATTTGTGATGGATATTTATGCCAGATATCTTCCAATTCCAACTTTTGACAAATATCAATGACTTTTTCCTTGATCGCATTTTTTTTGAAAAGGTTTCTTTCTCTAAGGGGTAACGCAATATTTTCGTAAACAGTCATGGAATCGAACAGAGCCATATTTTGAAACATATAGCTGAATTTTTGACGTAACCTTTTGGCGGGTTGACCGGAAATTTCAGATATATTCATACCCTCCAGAAAAATAGTGCCATCATCAGGCTTGAGCAGTCCAATCATGTGTTTGAGTAGTACACTTTTGCCAACGCCACTTTTTCCAATAATAGCTGTAATACGATTTTTTTCAATGTCCAGGTTGATCTGGTTTAAAACGTTCTGTGTGCCAAAAGATTTACTGACATTTTTAAATTGGATTAAAGGTTTCATAATGCTTATCTATAATAAAAATGACGTCAAAACATAATCTGCAACCAGTACAGTTACACATGAAATTACAACAGCCGCTGTTGTTGAAAAACTGACCCCCTTTGCGCCAAACCCATCTGCCCGACGATGTGTATAATACCCTTGATATAAACAAATGGTTGACACAATAATTGCAAAAACGACCGATTTGATAAATCCACCGCTGACATCATTCATGACCACTGTTTTTTCCATACCATTAATATATAATGCCGGATTAATTCCCAATAAAATCACACCAGACAAATATCCACCGCATATTCCAACAACATCAAAGATTGCTGTGAGTAATGGAAAGCTCACCAGAGAGGCACCAATTTTAGGGCTGATTAAGAATCGTTTTGGATGGATATCCATTGTTGTCAATGCATCAATTTGATCAGATATTCTCATAATTCCCATTTCAGCAGCCATTGACGAACCGGCACGCCCAATAATCATAATTGCTGTCAGCACCGGGCCCAATTCACGAATGAGTGATACTGCAACTGCTGATCCCAGTAAGCCCTCAGATCCAAACTGGACAAGAGTGTAATATCCTTGAAGTCCCAAAACCATCCCTGTAAACAAAGCGGTCAGGCATACTACAGAAATGGACTTGACACCAATGAAATAGATCTGATGCATCAATTTTTGAAATTGCCAGGGATATTGAAACAGGCGAACAAAGGATGATGTAAAAAAAATAGTAATATGTCCCAGTTCAAGGATAAACGTAAGAAATCTATTGCCCAAAAATTGGAAAAAGGGTGTTATCCAATGCATGTCAATTTTCATCCTGAAATTTTAAAAAAGGTTCAAATTCAATACTGTATATGTATAACAGAACCAGGGTCAAGCCAAAAATTATGGGGCCATACAATAAGCCAATTAATCCAAAGTATTGCATGCCACCCAATATTGAAAAAAAGATTAGCAGCGTACTCATGTCTGATGATCCATGCATGAATAAAGGCCGTACAAAATTATCAATCATACCGACAAATATCATACAGGAAAACATGACAAACAATGATGCCATCCATCGACCGGAAAGTAAGAGATAAAGTGATGCAGGAACCCATATTAAGGCTGTGCCAAACAGGGGAACCAATGATGCAAAGGCCATGATTGTTCCCCAAAACAAACCTGGAAGGCCGGCCAGCCAAAAAGTAATTCCGCCAACTGTTCCTTGTGCAACGGCTGTTACAAGGGTGCCTAAAATGGCGGAACGAGAAACTTCACGTACCCGATTAATTATTCGGTTTTCCTGACTGGTTGACAAAGGAATTAAATGGAACATTTTCTCAACGATATCATCGTAATCCCGAACCAGAAAAAAAAATGTAAAAATCATCAAAAAGAATTTACCAATGATCGCTGTTAAATTTCCCAATAAGTAAGTTCCCTGGTTGAGCAAAAACTGAGCCGTATATGTACTCATGGATAACAGCATTTTTTCGGGTTGGATCAAATCGGCTTCAACAGATAAAAAATCCAATTCCATGTGGGGAAAATATTTTTCCAGAAAAGCAACAAATTTATCCCATATTTCAAGGGCTGATATCAGTACCGGCGATTTTAACATCTGCTCATATTTTCCCGCTGCGACCCAGTCATAAATTTCATTGATTGAACTGACACCTTGTTGAATCAAAGCGATCAAGAGAAGCATTACAGGCAAGACAACCACCAATGTCAATAATGTGCAGGAAACAATTGCGGCCAGTGTTTTTTTTCCCCTTAACCATCGTTCTACTTTTCGATGAATGGGAATAAAAACGATGGATAATATAATTGCAAGGATAATGGCATGAATATAGGGCTGAATAATACAGTAGCACCCATATAAAATGACAAAGAGTAAAAAAAACAGAAAATAGTGGGATTGAAGATTTGTATTGGTATCATTCATTCTTTTTTTTGTTTCCTTATGATGCCCGATTGTTAGTCATTGGCTTTATCTGAGCAATCTCTCTATCGATAGGGATACCATTCATAGGTTGGAAGCTGATTGACCTTCAGAATAGCCACTTCATTTGTTGCAGTATTAAAGACAACTTTTCTGCCTTTTTCACCGCCAACATCTTCAGAAGCAACATGGATGCCATAATATCGCAGTGCTTTTCTGGCCAGTCGAACATTATCCATGCCCACATTTTTGGAGAAACGTTTTGGAAAATGAGCACCACCAAATATTTGGGCTTCAAGATGACTTTTTTTTGAACCGCGAGATAAAAACATTTGAATCAGAGTTAAAATACATACATTTCCATATCGTGATGTCGCCTTGCGACGGTCCCGAATTACCGGATATTGAAAATGTCCGAGTCCGCCAAAACGCTTTTTTTTGTCATATATGGAAACCACCACACAAGAACCGACTGACGATGCCACCAGCGTGGCACGTTCTGGCAAGTAAATATAACCCGGTTCTAAAGAATAACGATTTGATAATGTATTGTAATCACTCATATTAACACAGTTTAGATCCCTGTACATTACATATGAGATTTGGATTGATCCCAATAAGCTCCCCGGCATTTTGCCATCGATTATCCACCGGTGTGTCAAACACAATTTTTTCATCCGCAGGTGCTAAAAACCAGGCATTAGACATCATTTCGGCCTCAAGCTGCCCCTTAGCCCATCCTGAATAGCCCAATGCAATAAGAAAATTTTTGGGGCCTTCACCGATGGCAATACCATTTATTAAATCCATACTTGTTGTAATCGCAAGTTGTGGCGTAATTTTTACTGTTCCTTTCCAATAAAAAGGAGAGCCATGTATGATAAATATTTGCCGTGGTTTTGTTGGACCACCAATATACACTGGAATATCATATGCATTTGGAATACAATTTATTTTAATATCATCAAAAACGTCCTTTGCATTGAGTTTGGGATGCTTTCGATTGATAATGACACCAATCGCACCATGCTTGCTATGCTCACAAATGACACTGACTGTTTGCCTGAAATTGGGGTCAGGCATTTCTGGCATTGCAATCAGTAATTGGCCTGCATATGTTTCAAATGTTTGACTCATATTGAAGTATTCTTTTTCTGTCGTGCATTGAGGGAAACGCAATCAAGTATTTTCCTAAAAAATTGACTTTTGATATCAAAAAGAAAAAAGGCTGTCAATTATTTTAGGAAAATGAGAAAAGTTATCCATAAGCACAATTTGTTTGCTTGACATGTGCTTATAGCTTCTGTATCAAAAAATAATCAGAAATGTTTAAGATATAACAAAAAATAAAATTTTATCTTTCAAGGAGAACAAACATGACATTATTTAAAAATGTAAAAATTGGCCCCAAACTGGTAACATTATTTTTATGTATTGGCATTCTTCCTTTGATATTTATCGCAGTATGGGCCAGTCATCAAGCATCGACAGCAATAAACGATCAAGTTTTCAAAGAACTTGAAGCGATTCGCGAAATAAAAAAACAAGAAATACATAATTATTTTCTTGATCGTAAACATGATTTGGAAATCTTATTACAAATCATTGAGACATTTATTCCAGAACTCAAAAAGAATACAGAAATTACCAATGTTTTTTCCGAGCAACACAAAAGTTTTTTTGAACAATTTGTCCAACAATTCGGATTTTATGATCTTTTCCTGATTCATCCGAAAGGAAAGGTTTTTTATACTGTCGCACGAGAATCCGATTACAATACCAATATCATCAATGGGCTCTATGCGAAAAGTGGTTTGGGGATTTCAACACAAAAAGCCATTAAAAGTGGTCAATTTCAATTTTCCGATTTTTCACCCTATGCACCCAGTAATAATGAACCTGCTGCATTCATAGTAAAGCCACTCATTACAGACAATACAATCAATTTGGTTGTTGCACTTCAATTGTCTATAGATGTCATCAATTCAATTATGCAAAAACGTGAAGGTATGGGTAAAACTGGCGAAACCTACCTGGTAGGAGGCAAAGGGCTTATGCGGTCTGATTCCTATATTGATCCTACCAACCATAGTGTCAAAGCTTCTTTTGCAAATGCCAAAAATGGAAGGGTTGATACAGAAGCATTCAAAAGTGCGATTGATGGCGTAACTGATACAAGAATTATTTTGGACTATAACAATAATGAGGTGCTATCAGCATTTACACCGCTGGATGTATTGGGTGTTCAATGGGCAATGATTGCGGAAATTAATGAAAATGAAGCTTTTGCACCGGTTGCTGACATGAAAAATATTATCTGGATATTTGTCGGAATAATGACACTCATTGTGATAGTGGTGGCATTATTTTTTTCCAGCACAATTACAAAACCCATACAAGAGGTTGTTTTATTTATTGAATCTGTCAAAAATGGAAATCGCTCAATTTTATCTATGAAACGAAAAGATGAAATTGGCATCATGGCTGAGGGACTCAATGAAATGGTTGAGCAACAAAAAAGAATGATCGATAATCTTGAAAATATGCCCTGGCCTATTATGGAAATAGATACCAATTATACAATTCATTATCTTAATAAAGCCGGTCGCACACTTTTAAATCGTTCCAGCGATGAAATTATTGGTAAAAAATGTTATCATCTGTTCAAAACCCCCCATTGTCAAACACAAAATTGCCAGGCAAAATTGGCACTTGAAACAGATAGCGAAAATACGGCTGATACCATTATTGATCCAAAAGGGGTGAATATACCTATTCGGTATACCGCATCACCCATAAAGGATATGGAAGGAAAAATAACTGGTGCGTTAGAATGTTTGGCTGATATCAGTGGTGAACGTGATATCAACAATGAAATTGTCAAGATCATTCGGGCCATTGATGCTGGAGATTTGCAGATACGTGGTGATGCTGACAGCTTTTCAGGCTCATATGCAGAGCTTGTGACAAATGCAAACAATATTGTCGAAGCATTTACGCGTCCGCTAATGGTCGCTGCAGATACTGTAGACCGAATCAGTCGGGGCGATATCCCTCAAAAAATTTCTGAAACATATCATGGTGATTTTAATAAGCTCAAAAATAATCTGAATGGATGTATTGATGCAATCAATGCCTTGATTCAGGATGCTAGAATGTTGAGTGAAGCCGGTATTAATGGTAACCTGAATACACGTGCAGATGTTTCTCGCCATCATGGAGATTTTCAAAAAATCATTCAGGGTGTCAATGATACGCTTGATGCCATTATTGGACCATTAAATGTTGCGGTTACTTTTGTAAAAAGTATTTCGAATGGACATATTCCGCAGCCCATTGAACAACAATTTAATGGTGAATTTGAATCCTTTAAAGTCAGTTTAAATATTTTGGGCGATAGTCTTCGTGAAATGCTTGGCAGTATTAATGAAACAGTCAACAATTTGAGTTCGGCGACCAGTCAAATCATGTCTGCAACGACTGAACAGGCAGCAACATCCAGCGAACAAACTGCATCAGTGAGTGAAACAACATCTACTGTTCAGGAGGTCCGTCAGACAGCAGAGCAAACAGCAGATCGGGGACGTCTGGTTTCTGATATGGTTAGAGAAGCAACTTCTGTTGCTGATGATGGACTTCATGCCATTGAATCCAATATGAGCGGTATGAATAATATCAAGGATCAGGTTGCAGCCATTGCGGAAACAATTCTCAATCTGTCTGAGCAAACACAACAGATTGGCGAAATTATTTCAACTGTGAATGATATTGCCGATCAGTCCAATTTATTGGCACTTAATGCTGCCATCGAAGCTGCAAGAGCCGGGGAGGCTGGAAAAGGATTTTCGGTTGTTGCAGGTGAAGTGCGCAATCTTGCTGAACAGTCCAGGCAGGCAACATCCCAGGTCAAAGATATTTTAGGTGAAATTCAAAAATCTTCCAACACGGCAGTTATGGTCACTGAGGAAGGTACCAAGCGTGCTGAAGCTGGTGTTCAATTAACACAAAAAACAGGGGATGCGATACAGGGGATTCGCGAAAGAATTCAACATGCTGCGCAGGCTGCGGATCAGATTGCTGTCAGTACCAACGAACAATTGACTGGAATGGATCAAATTGTTACCGCTATGGAGACAATTAATCAGGCTGCTGCTCAGGCCGATGCAGGAACCCGACAGGTTGAAGAAGCGGCTAAAAATTTGAGCGACCTTGCCTCAAAATTACAGGAGATGTTGGCGAAATATCAGCACTAATATTCTACTCGAAAATTTATGATTACTTATGTCTTATGTTTTATAAATAAAAATCATCGTTGCATGACGTACACAACTATCAACGTGAAGTTTTAAGTCTTCACACAATTAAAGGATGTTAAAATGAATCGAAAGCACAATTATGTTTTAATGGCATTGGTTGCAGCTCTGATAATGCTGCTATACAGCATTCCGGTGTATGCCAATAAACTGACCGCTGAAAAGCAAAACCAGTTGAATGATTATTATCAGCAAGCATGGACGCTTTTGGGACAGATGCACAAGGATGTTTCCAATCTGGACAAGGCCTATGTGATTTATCAAAAAGCCCTGGCATTGGTTCCGAATAATGAAACGACCTTTTGGAAAATTGCAGAAATTCTATTTAAGAAAGCGCAAGAAACAAAAGATGAACCATCTGCCAAAAAGTTGTATGATCAGGCACTTGAAAACGCGACAAAAGCGGTTGAAATAAACCCCAATTCTGTAGAAGCGTTGTACTGGCAAGGGACATGTGAAGCAAAACAAGCAGAATTGGCCGGTATTTTCAAAGCGATGGGGCTGGTCAAAAAGTCAAAGAAACATCTCAACAAATCTATCGCGTTGGAGCCAAACAATCGTTTTGCAGTGTTGGCAAGAGTAATTTTGGCTGTGTTATACACCGAGCCTCCCTGGCCCATGAGAGATTTAAGTGAGGCAGATAAACTTACTGCCAAAGCTGTGGAGATGGATCCAAATCTAACATTGGCATCAGTAAAGAGAGCGAAAGTCCATATTAAAAATGGAAACAATGCATTGGCCAAAAAAGAACTACAACGTTGTTTGAATATCAAGAATCCCACGTATGCATGGGATTCTGAACTCTATGATTGGCCTGAAGCCAAAAATCTGTTGAACCAGTTGAAATAAAAGAATTGTAATGTAACGATGATTTTTTTCTAGTCTTTATGAGTGAATAATTTCGAATCTTGGCACTGAATGTATAATTGGATTATACCCAATAGCCGCAACCTTCCTTGATGATATAACTAGGTTGCCCGTGAGGACCATCGCTTTTTCTTTTTTTCGGCCAATCGGATGGGCTGACATGTTGTTCTCACAGCTTCATACCCCAGAAAACCATTAATTTGTTGTTTCATATCGATATTGGGCATTACATAATATTCTTTGGGCAACTCAATAATTGTTTCTGTTTCATTTGGAACGATCAAGTGCAAAAAAGATCGACAGGTGCCCTTGAATTCTTTGATTCGTTCATAAAGATTATTCAGCATATCTGTGTTTAGCCTTGATAAATCAATATTGATGTGTACACCGGCAGACCAGGTTTTTTCAGCGTCTTCAAGTGGAACAATGCTATCAGCAATAATTTTTACAGACTTTTCATTTTTTTGTACTTCCCCCTGAATAATCAGTGGACGATCCTGTTCAAACAAATGGGAGTATTTTGTATACATATCTGAAAAAACAACTGTTTCAAAAGAGCCAACATTGTCTTCAAGTCCCAGGAAAGCCATTTGATCCCCCTTTTTGGTGCGGATCGGTTTTGTTGAGGAAATAGCACCACAAATTCTTACAGCAGATCCATGTGTTTTATTGATGAGCGTTTCTGAAGTCACATCTGAAAATTGTTCCATCACATCCTTAAATTTATCTAAAGGATGGCCGGTAATAAAAAATCCCAGACTTTCCTTTTCGAAATTGAGCAAGATCGTGTCATCCCATTCATCCATTTCTTTTAATATCGGATAATTGATTTTTGCTTTCTTGCCGCCAAACAATGTCAACTGTCCGCTTTGCTTATCGCGTTGTGATTTTTGGCCAAAATCCAGGGCATGCTCAAGGCTTTCCATCATTTGAGATCTTTTGGCATTGGTTGATGCAAACGCACCGCACTTAATGAGATTTTCCACCACACGTTTGTTGACACGTCTGAGATCCGCCCGCTCACAAAAATCGAACAATGAAACATATTTACCATCTTTTCTGGCCTCAATAATGGCATCAACAGCACCTTCACCAACATTTTTAATTGCCATCAAGCCAAACCGGATTTCACCATCACGCACAATAAAATGATGCATACTTTCATTAATATCGGGTGGTTGGATTTTAATTTTATGATTGCGACATTCTGTGATGAATTTCAAAACAGCATCGGTGTTTCCCATTTCTGAAGACAACAGTGATGCCATAAATTCTACCGGATAATGCGCTTTTAGCCATGCCGTTTGATAGGCAATCAATGCATAAGCCGCGCTATGCGATTTATTAAATCCATATCCGCCAAATTTTTCCATTAAATCAAAAATATGCTTTGCTTTTTCGGCATTCAGTTTGTTTTCCTTCGAACCATCCATAAAACGTTGACGATGTTTGGCCAGAAGTTCGGCAATCTTTTTACCCATTGCTTTACGAAGATCATCAGCTTCAGACATGGAATAATTGGCCAGTACTGATGCAATCCGCATGACCTGTTCCTGATACACGATGACACCATAGGTATCTTTTAGGATATCTTCCAGTTGCGGGAAAGGATATTCCACTTTTTTCAGGCCATGTTTTCGATCAACAAAATCGTCCACCATGCCACTGTCAAGCGGCCCCGGTCGATACAATGCCACCAGTGCGACAATATCATCAAAACATTCGGGTTTTAAACGAATCATCAGTTCTTTCATGCCACTGGATTCTAATTGAAACACACCTGTGGTGTCACCACGTTGAATCAATTTAAATGTTTGATCATCATCCAGGGGCAACTCATCCAGATTGGGTCTTTCTTTTCCCTGCTCTGCAATAAAATTCAGGGTTTGTTCGATAACTGTGAGGTTACGCAAACCTAAAAAATCGAATTTGACCAGTCCGATTTTTTCAACACATTTCATGTCAAACTGGGTAACAATTTCACCATTTTTTCCTTTAAACAGAGGAAGATAATTGACAAGGGGTTTATCTCCAATTACCACGCCTGCGGCATGCGTTGAAGCATGTCGGGGCAATCCCTCCAGCACCTTGCAAATATCCAGTAATTTTTTATATTGAGAGTTTTCATCGGCAAGTTCCTGAAGTCGCGGTTCCTCTACCAGGGCATCTTTGAGTTTGATACCAATTTTTTCAGGAACCAGTTTGGCAATCATATCAATTTCATGAAGCGGGATATTCAATACGCGACCGACATCACGAATAACAGCGCGTGTTTTGAGACTTCCAAATGTAATGATCTGTGCGACATAATCCCCGCCACCATATTTTTCAACAACGTATTTAAATACATTTTCACGACCTTCAATACAAAAATCAACATCAATATCAGGCATGCTTTTTCGGGCCGGATTAAGAAATCTTTCAAAAATCAGGTCATATTTTAAGGGATCCAAATTGGTAATCTCCAGGGCAAAGGCAACAAGGCTTCCAGCAGCAGAACCACGACCTGGTCCCACCGGTACACCATTATTTTTCGCCCATTTAATAAAATCTGAAACAACGAGAAAATAACCCGGAAATCCCATGTCTTTAATCACATTCAATTCGTTTTCCAACCGTTCACGATAGGGCGTTTCATCCAGATCAGGTTTGCCTTTTTTAAGTGTTTCCAATATGTTATCCAGGCCTTGACGCGCCATTTCATCAAGAACTTCATCAGGGGTTTTGTCCGGCCCGGTATCAAAGACCGGAAAATGGTAGGTATTCATGTCGAATTCGATATTGCAACGTTCTGCAATGGCGCGTGTATTTTCAATGGCATTGGGATAATCTTTAAAGGCCGCGACCATTTCATCAGGGGATTTAAAATAAAGTTGATCGGTATCAAATTTCAGACGATTGCTTTCATCCAGGGTTTTACTGGTTTGAATGCACAATAAGACATCATGTGCTTCTGCATCATTGCTGGAGAGGTAATGACAATCATTGGTTGCGACCAGCGGGATGCCCAGTTTTTTGTGCATTTCCAACAGGCCCAGATTTACTTTTTCCTGTGCAACAATGCCATTATCCTGAACTTCAAGAAAAAAACGCCCTTCACCAAAGAGATCTGCATAATAACTGGCAAGTTCGTAGGCTTGATCCAGCTTATTATCCAGTATCAAATGGGGAATTTCTCCATGAAGGCATGCAGACAGTGCAATGAGCCCTTTATGATGGTTTTTTAGTAATTCTTTGTCAATTCGAGGTTTATAGTAAAAACCATCTGTCTGTCCGATGGAGGCCATATGACACAAATTTTTGTAGCCTTCCTCATTTTCAGCCAATAATACAAGATGGCGCATACCGGCTTTATCCAATGCAGATTTATCAGATAATGTTCGAGGGGCCATATAGCATTCACAGCCAATAATGGGTTTAATGCCAGCTTTATTGGCCTTTTCGTAAAATTCGACAGTACCAAACATGGTGCCATGATCAGTAATGGCGACAGCATCCATTTCGAATTCCTTGACGCGATCAAGTAAATTATTCAGACGAATGGCACCATCAAGTAAACTATACTCTGTATGGACATGTAAATGAATAAATGGGGACATACTTTGCCTCTTTATTTCTGACTTGTTTTAAACCGGCTGTAAATTTTAAAAATATCCTTGAGAATATAAAAGGAATCAAAACCCAGCCTAATTTTAGACATCTGATTGTTCACAAGGACAACAGGTAAAAAGCCAACTTGCCATTGGCATTGTGTTGCCAGTATAAATAATTCAACATCAAATGCATACCCATTTATGTGTGATTTGTGAACAATTTTTTTTGCACATGCATTTCGAAATCCTTTTATACCGCATTGTGTATCTGTTCTTTGGATATCAAAAATTGAGTATACTAAAAAAGAAAAAATTCGACTCGCCCAAATTCGTTGTTGGCTTAAACCGGCATCATTACGAGATTGCATCAAATGTCTATTGCCCGAAATTATGTCATAAGACGATTTTTCAAATGTTTCAACAGCAAGTGAAAAAAAATTGGGGGTATAGGGCAGATCAGCATCTGTAAAAAAAACATACGTTCCTTTTGCATGTTTGAATCCAAAGCGTATCGCATAACCTTTTCCTTTATTATCTGGATATCCCAGATATTGTACCTGTTGCATCTTTGATGATATCTTTTTTACAATATGCAGGGTGTTATCGGTGCTGCCATCATCAACAAAAATAATTTCGAATTGAGTAAATCGTTGGACACAATACGAAAAAAGCGTATGAAGTGTTTTTTGAATGCGTTTTTCTTCATTGAATCCAGGGATAATTATCGATATAAATATTGATTTCATAACGAACGTATTTAGCAAAATAAGCGGATTGTCTGCTTGATTGCCTGGTTATTAATGAACACTTTCTGAAATGTTAGACCATTACTTAATTATTCAAATAATTGATACGCAAAATCCAACGCTTCATCCAACTGGTCTACATTTGGTCCGCCAGCTTGTGCCATATCAGGCCGTCCGCCGCCGCCGCCGCCAACCTTTGATGCGATCTGCTTGACAAGTTTTCCGGCATGCCAGGTTTTGACCAGATCCTGCGTAACGCCGACAATAATCAATGCCTTGTTGTCCAGTGCTGCACCAAGAATGACCACACCTGATTTGATTTTTCCTTTAAATTGGTCCAGGATATCCCGCAGTCCTGCTGCAGAATCAATGTTAACTTTCTTGACCAGAACTGCCAAGCCATTAATCGTTTTAATATCATCAGCTTCTTTTTCAGCATCCATTGATGCCATCTTTGCCTTTAAGGTGTTTATTTCTTTTTCTAATGATTTTTGTCGTTGAATCATTTGTTCAATTTTTGGGATCAAACCGGAGGGCTTTTCTTTGAGCAATGCTGTCAGTTCATTTTCTCGCTGCATAATCGCCTGAATATATTCAATGGCACAATGTCCAGTCAGGGCCTCTATTCTTCTAACACCAGCAGCCACACTGGATTCGCCTGTGATACAGAATGTTCCGATATTTCCTGTATGGGTTGTATGTGTTCCGCCACATAGTTCACGACTGAATGAATCAATGGAAATCACCCGAACCTGTTCACCATATTTTTCTTCAAACAGGGCCGTAGCACCCGTTTTAACAGCAGTTTCCATGTCCATTTCTTCAAGATTAACCGCATTGTTTCTGCGAATCCATGCATTGACCTGTTTTTCGATTTCAGTAATTTCCGCTGATGTCAGTTTTGAAAAATGAGAAAAATCAAATCGCAAACGATCGTGAGATACCATAGAACCAGATTGTTTGACATGATCCCCGAGAACGTTTCTGAGTACTGCATGAAGAATATGTGTTGCGGTATGATTTCTTGCTGTTGCCTGTCTGTGGTCAGTGTCTACCCGAAGTGTTACCTGTTGATTTATATCAATTTCGCCCTGTGTCACTGTGCCATGATGAATCAATAAGCCTGAGGGATCCTTGCTTGTGTTATCAATGTGAATTATTCCATTGGGACCTGTAATTTCTCCGGTATCGCCCATTTGTCCACCAGATTCACCATAAAAAGGAGTTTCCTGAGTCATTATTTCAATACGATCACCTTCTTGAATGGCATCGACTTTCTGTTCATCCTTGACAATTAATAATATATTTGAGGAAATTTCCAATGATGTATAGCCCACAAAGCGTGTCTGAATACCTTGTGATGACAATTCCTTATAAGCATCACCAATGGATGAAAATGTTGCAATCGACCGAGATTTTTCTCGTTGATGCGTCATTGCCGCATGAAACGATTCCATATCCAATAAAACAGGCTGGTCTCGGACAATATCCTGAACAATGTCAACTGGAAAGCCATAAGTATCATAAAGTTTAAAAATAATATCGCCAGATAAGGTTGTTTCATTATTTGCTTTCAAATTGTCCAAGGCTTCCTGAAGCATTTTCAGACCATTATCAAGGGTTTCAGAAAATCGTTTTTCTTCATTGATAACAACATTCTGGATAAAGGATTTGTTATCTAGCAGTTCAGGATAAGCTGATTGCATGACATGAAAAACAGATTCGACGGTTTGATGCAAAAAAGGATCTGTCAGACCAATTTGACGACCATAGCGGATGGCACGTCGCATGATACGTCGAAGCACATAACCGCGTCCTTCATTTGAAGGCAGAATACCATCATTAATTAAAAAGGCGACAGCACGGCTATGATCTGCAATAACTTTCATGGATATATCAATATCTGTTGAATGCCCATAGCCTTCTTGTGAAAGATCCTGAATTACATCAAATATGGGCGTGAACAAATCGGTTTCAAAATTTGTGGTGGTATTCTGAAGTACAGATACAATTCGTTCAAGTCCCATACCGGTATCAATACTAGGTCTGGGTAAGGGGGTCATATTTCCGGAATCATCACGATTGTACTGCATGAAAACGAGATTCCATATTTCCAGATAGCGATCACAGTCACATCCTGCCTGGCAATCCGGTCGATCACAGGCAAAGGCTTCGCCCCGGTCAATGAGAATTTCAGAACAGGGGCCACAGGGGCCTGTATCTCCCATTGACCAGAAATTATCCTTTTCTCCCAGCCGGATGATACGTGATTCTGAAACGCCAATGGACTTATGCCATATATTATACGCCTCATCATCATCCAGATAAACAGATATCCACAGTTTGTCAGCAGGTAATTGATATCCATTTGTCAGTAAATCCCATGCAAATTCAATGGCTTTTTCTTTAAAATAATCGCCAAAGGAGAAATTACCTAACATTTCGAAAAATGTATGATGCCTGGCAGTGTATCCTACATTTTCAAGATCGTTATGTTTTCCACCGGCCCGCACACATTTTTGAGATGTTGTGGCACGTATATAATCACGTTTTTCTTCACCTAAAAAAATGCGCTTAAAAGGAACCATTCCCGCATTTGTAAATAACAGTGTCGGATCATTATGGGGCGTTAAGGCATCACTTTTGACTACTTTATGGCCTTTACTTTGAAAATATTCAAGAAAAAGCTTGCGTGCTTCATTTCCGGTCATGACATATATTCCTTATTTGACAGATATTATTTTTTCTTTCCTTTTTTATTTTTTGGGTCGGGCTGGGTCTCGGATTCTTTGACAGACGATTCATCAGCATCTTTAATTCCCAACTTTTCACGAACCATTCCATAGATTTGATCAAAGATTTCGGGTTTTTCGTTGAGATATTTTTTTACATTTTCCCGTCCCTGTCCAATACGCTCTTCATTAAAAGAATACCATGCGCCGCTTTTATTGATGACCTCGGTTTTCACACCCATATCCAACAAATCGCCTGCTGGAGATATTCCCTCGCCATACATGATATCAAATTCTGCTTCTTGAAATGGGGGCGCAATTTTATTTTTGACAACCCGAACTTTTGTACGATTTCCAACGACCTGATCGCCATCCTTGATTGCTGAAGATCGACGAATATCAATTCTCACTGTAGAATAAAATTTCAGTGCATTGCCGCCTGTAGTCGTTTCAGGATTACCAAACACTACGCCGATTTTCATTCGAATTTGATTGATAAAAACAACAGTGGTCATTGTTTTACCAATTGTTGCTGTCAGTTTACGTAACGCTTGAGACATCAGGCGTGCTTGAAGCCCCATATGAGAATCTCCCATTTCCCCTTCAATTTCAGCCTGAGGTACAAGTGCAGCAACCGAATCAATGACAAGTATATCCACACCGCCGCTTCTCACCAGCATATCAGCAATTTCAAGTGCCTGTTCACCGGTATCCGGTTGGGAAACCAGTAATTCATCACAATTGACACCCAGTTTTTTTGCATATTTAACATCCAGTGCGTGTTCTGCATCAATAAAGGCAGCAACGCCGCCTTGTTTCTGTGCCTGTGCAACAGCATGCAGGGTAAGTGTTGTTTTTCCAGATGATTCAGGCCCATAAATCTCAACGACCCGACCACGCGGTAGACCGCCAACACCAAGAGCGGCATCAAGTGCCAGTGAACCTGTTGGAATGGCTGGAATATTTTGAACTTCCTTACTGCCCAGTTTCATCACCGCACCTTTTCCAAATTGACGTTCAATCTGGCTCATGGCCGATTCTATGGCCTTTTCTTTTTCTGGATTCATTATATAGATCTCCTTTGTATTTTTTTTGGCTTGATAAAAATATTTTTTTTTATCAAGATTATAATTTTCTAAGGAATACTCGAAAAATAAGTTCCCCATTTTTTTTTGATCTTGATCCCGAAGAAACAGTTCAATAATCGTTTCTCATTTCCACGCTTCGCGTGGGAATGAGAATTTTTTTGAAATGGGGAACTTATTTTTCGAGTATTCCTAAGCTATATATCATATAATAATTGATTTATACAAGAATAATAATCTTAGACCTTGAGCGTCCAGCGTCCATTAAATAGATAGATACTAAAATCTATATTCAATTGTACAGGATAATTCTATGTGATATTGTGATATGGATTTGTATCGTCAAATGGGCAGGCGAATTCCTATAGTTTAAAAGATTAATAATGAAAGATTTATTATGGAAATAATAATATTTTGTTCTTGTTTTGCAATAATTGCACTGGCATCCAAAGAAATTGGAAGAACATTGTTGCAAAGGGGGCTTCCTTTGATCAGTGGGTTTCTATTTACAGGTATACTTTCCGGGCCGTACGCATTAAACTTGATATCATTAGAAGCTATCCAAAATTTACAATTTATTGATGAATTATCATTGGGATTTATTGCTTTTGCAGCGAGCAACGAATTGCATTTAAAAGAACTTAAACAAAAATTTCACAGTATTACCTGTATAACAACCGGAATTATTATTACAACATTTATTCTATGTGCTGTTACAGTCTTTATGCTCTCTAACTGGATACCATTCATGCAGGAAATGTCGGCATCCAGTCGATGGGCAGTATCAATATTGGCAGGGGCCATCATGGTCGCACGTTCGCCATCATCAGCCATTGCAATCATTAATGAATTGCGCGCCAAAGGACCTTATACTGCGACCATACTCAGTGTAACAGTAATTATGGATGTCCTTGTAATTATTCTTTTTGCGACCTGCTCATCAATTGCTGATGCAATCTTGACCGGTTTCCCTTTCAATATTGGGTTTATCGGACTCCTGATATTTGAACTGTCTGTTTCATTTTTTCTTGGATATCTATTAAGCAAGTTAATCTTACTGCTTTTAAAAATATCTATTCGGATACAGATAAAAAAATGGGCAATTTTGCTTTCAGGCTATCTGGTTTTTGTTTGTTCAAAAGAGATTCGCCATTTAAGTCATAATTATTTACCCGTTGAAATATTGTTGGAGCCACTTCTCATATGTATGATTGCCGGATTTTTTGTCAGTAATTTCAGTCGATATCGACAGGAATTTTCACAATTACTCAATGATATTTCAGCACCAGTTTACATTGTCTTTTTTACACTGACAGGTGCATCCATGTCATTGGATGTTCTTGCAAAAACCTGGCATATTGCATTTGCACTATTTTTTGTTCGTTGTACTGCTCTGGCTATTGGAACGTATATCGGTGGAATGTTTGCCAGGCATTCTAATGATATGAATCGAGTCGCATGGATGGGATATGTTACTCAAGCAGGTGTTGCGCTTGGGCTTGCCAGAGAAGTTATTGTAGAATTTCCAGAATTTGGATCGTCATTTGCCACAATTATCATTTCAATTGTCGTATTAAATCAAATATTTGGACCACCTTTGTTTAAACGTGCCATCAAAAAAATGAAAGAAGACAGACCACGCGCAGCACCCATTGAATTTGAAGGTGTTCGGGATGCGGTTATTTTTGGTGCTGATGGTCAAACATTTGCCCTGGCGCATTCATTGATTTCTCAGGGATGGCGGGTAAATGTAGCCTGTGCATTATCTTATGCCCAGGATATTGACAAGAACCAAATGAACGTCATATATTTTTCCCATCTCTCATTGGCTGAAATGCAAAATATTCAACTTGATAAAGCAGGAGCAATTGTTGCCATGATGTCTGATGACGAAAATTATCAATTATGTGAACTGGTATATGAGCATTTTGGCACAGAAACCTTAATTGCAAGATTAAATGATCGCAAAAATTACCCCAAATTTCAAGCCCTTGATGTATTGATTGTTGATCCGAGTACTGCCATTGTCAATTTATTGGATCATTTTGTTCGATCTCCATCAGGCGCATCTCTTTTGATGGGACTTCATACAAATCAGAAAATTATAGATATCAATGTCCGAAATCCAGAACTTTTTGGGGTTGCTATTCGAGATTTAACAATTCCATTTGATACGATCATCATGTCTATTCGACGTCGAGAACAAATTATCATTCCACATGGGTACACAACTTTGGAAGCGTTTGATCTGGTTACTGTTGTTGGATCTTTAAAAAATATTGAACAGATGGCATTGCATTTTGATACACATCCAGAAGATGCAATGGTCAACTTTGTTGCAAAAGCCAAAGCAAAACAATTATCTGTGCCAACCTGTGAAAATGAGGTTCGAAAAATCATTCAAACGTCATCAGCCTCATCTGAAGATCGATTTGAGATGCTGATATCAAACAGTCATGTTCTTGATATTCAAGAACGAATTGATGTCAAATATTTTTTTGAAAAGGTTGCACATAGAATGTCAGGAGATTTAAATACATCCTCATCCATGCTGTATGATCTGTTAATTCAACGAGAACAGGAAGTCAGTACAGTATTGGCACCGGGTCTCGCGCTTCCGCATATCATTATTCAAGGTGAGCATCAATTCAGTATTCTTATTGCCCGATGCAAAAAAGGGATTATTTTTTCAGAATCTAAACCACGTGTTTATGCTGCTTTTGTACTTGTGGGTACAAGAGATGAAAGAGATTTTCATTTACGTGCATTGTCGTCTATTGCCAGAATTGTTTTATCTCCAAATTTTGAGAATCGTTGGAAAAGGGCACGAAATGAAAAGGCATTGAGACATGTATTAATTCAAGCCAATAAATTTTACTGATGGCACAGACCGGCATCCTTCATTCTTCAGTTAACACTTTTATCAAATCTTAATGTTCTTTGAAAATTTATTTTTTTAATTTTTTTTTAAATTAGGTGTCAGATTTTT
>Ga0272440_1000696_pt1 | contig 28332 bp, 23 predicted proteins | sample SSMMMBAug17_FD_192440 | JGI IMG/M metagenome (GOLD analysis project Ga0272440, IMG submission 192440) | Marine sediment archaeal communities from Little Sippewissett salt marsh, Falmouth, MA, United States - SSM-MMB-Aug17 | ecosystem: Environmental > Aquatic > Marine > Wetlands > Sediment ... | reverse complement strand
TTTTATTTAATTTAAGCATCTTAATGGGTAAAATTCAAACATTGAATAAGATTTAGTTTAAGGGTTTGGATGGTAGCCCAGAAATATAATGTCATGGTATAGAGGATTCAGCTTCATCTTCAGAATCAAATGTTTGGATGGTAGCCCAGAAATATAATGTCATGGTATCTGATGGTAAAAGACAATAGTTAAATCGAATTTGTTTGGATGGTAGCCCAGAAATATAATGTCATGGTATGGCTTTGGCAATCAGTTTATTGATCTCTTGTTTGGATGGTAGCCCAGAAATATAATGTCATGGTATCGTCGAGATTATCAGGGTCAATCTCCATTTCGTTTGGATGGTAGCCCAGAAATATAATGTCATGGTATCATGAGAAAAAAACATTTTCTAAACCCTCGTTTGGATGGTAGCCCAGAAATATAATGTCATGGTATTACAAAGGCTCCCTCTTTGCTTACAATGTGGTTTGGATGGTAGCCCAGAAATATAATGTCATGGTATTAAATTCGATGTTACTAAGTACATGGGAAAAGTTTGGATGGTAGCCCAGAAATATAATGTCATGGTATTCTATAACAAAGTTCAAAGTATCAAGGTTGGTTTGGATGGTAGCCCAGAAATATAATGTCATGGTATTAGAACCTTGGAGTGTGAAAACACCGAATTATACGTTTGGATGGTAGCCCAGAAATATAATGTCATGGTATAGAGTGAAGAGATAGCGTTGGCCACTTCTTTTGTTTGGATGGTAGCCCAGAAATATAATGTCATGGTATACGTCCGGGAGTGGCGATGAAGCCACCCACGTAGTTTGGATGGTAGCCCAGAAATATAATGTCATGGTATTTAATGTCAAAACTCTTTCTCCGCAGATAGTTTGTTTGGATGGTAGCCCAGAAATATAATGTCATGGTATCGGAATTTTATTTCATATTAACAATGACATTAAGTTTGGATGGTAGCCCAGAAATATAATGTCATGGTATAACAAATTTGTTTTGCTAACCTTTTCTAACTAGTTTGGATGGTAGCCCAGAAATATAATGTCATGGTATGTAAAATGTAGCCCTAACATCCTTGTATTGGTTTGGATGGTAGCCCAGAAATATAATGTCATGGTATTTAATAATTCTGAATAATAATTTCAAAGTGTGTTTGGATGGTAGCCCAGAAATATAATGTCATGGTACCTTGCCTAAGCAGTTGACGGCAATCTTCCCGTTTGGATGGTAGCCCAGAAATATAATGTCATGGTACTTTTGAAAAATCTTTGGATTCCATTTTTTTTGTTTGGATGGTAGCCCAGAAATATAATGTCATGGTACCTCCTCTGGCAGTATTGTTACCTACCTTTGAAGTTTGGATGGTAGCCCAGAAATATAATGTCATGGTACCAAAGGAAAAATTTTTTTCATAATATCTCCTTGTTTGGATGGTAGCCCAGAAATATAATGTCATGGTACTTAAATATTGTCCCCTACAAAGAGCATAGGCTGTTTGGATGGTAGCCCAGAAATATAATGTCATGGTACTCCAGAACCTCCCCTCCGTACAACCAGAAGAGTTTGGATGGTAGCCCAGAAATATAATGTCATGGTACCTCAATTGTTGTAGGTGTAAGGCTCATCTTGATTATGTTTGGATGGTAGCCCAGAAATATAATGTCATGGTACTAAATAACAACCTGGAGGGTTTGTTTTTAAGTTTGGATGGTAGCCCAGAAATATAATGTCATGGTACATGATGTCCTTTCGGTTGTTTTTTTGGTGTAAGTTTGGATGGTAGCCCAGAAATATAATGTCATGGTACACACAATAATTCTTTTAGCTGATTTCCTCTTAGTTTGGATGGTAGCCCAGAAATATAATGTCATGGTACGGATCTTCCCCTCTCAGAATAAATATAGCATGTTTGGATGGTAGCCCAGAAATATAATGTCATGGTACCCAAATAAGTCCAAATAAGAAGTAAAAAAAGGGTTTGGATGGTAGCCCAGAAATATAATGTCATGGTACGAACTTTCCCCTCTTCATCCATTTTTTTTTTTTGTTTGGATGGTAGCCCAGAAATATAATGTCATGGTACACGAAAGCAATGGCTTCAATCTCTTTACCAGGGTTTGGATGGTAGCCCAGAAATATAATGTCATGGTACACAATAATAATCTGTAGTGATCTTCTTAACGGGTTTGGATGGTAGCCCAGAAATATAATGTCATGGTACGGCTTTTTGCCTCTTGTGTTAAAATACTCATTTCGTTTGGATGGTAGCCCAGAAATATAATGTCATGGTACATTTCTATTGTCATCTTTCCCCCTTTTTTTAGTTTGGATGGTAGCCCAGAAATATAATGTCATGGTACAAATCTATATTGAACTGTTCCGTGGGCGGAAGTTTGGATGGTAGCCCAGAAATATAATGTCATGGTACTTTTCGGAATTCCGAAAAAGTTTACATAGGTTTGGATGGTAGCCCAGAAATATAATGTCATGGTACATGTTTTCCTCCGTGAGATGCTTGTCCGGACTCTGTTTGGATGGTAGCCCAGAAATATAATGTCATGGTACAACGGAATTTTGCTTGAGATCAGATATGTATTTTTGTTTGGATGGTAGCCCAGAAATATAATGTCATGGTACAATGTCAGGTTTAGGTTTAGGTTCAACAGAAATAAGTTTGGATGGTAGCCCAGAAATATAATGTCATGGTACAACCAGAAGGATTCATTTGGTAGTTTTTTTTGAGTTTGGATGGTAGCCCAGAAATATAATGTCATGGTACGATGCTAACATCTCTGGCTGGATTAATGAATATGTTTGGATGGTAGCCCAGAAATATAATGTCATGGTACGTCCTCAGGATGGGGTATGGAAATCCTTTGGTTTGGATGGTAGCCCAGAAATATAATGTCATGGTACGGTTCTGTTGTCGTTGTTTATTACGACTGATATAGTTTGGATGGTAGCCCAGAAATATAATGTCATGGTACAGGAACTACCATGAACATCCCACCAATCCGTTGTTTGGATGGTAGCCCAGAAATATAATGTCATGGTACGCCAACTGTTGCTGTTGGCCAGTCCTTTTGTTTGGATGGTAGCCCAGAAATATAATGTCATGGTACAGAACTAAGGTCGAGAACAGAGAGGGGGGGGTCTTTGGTTTGGATGGTAGCCCAGAAATATAATGTCATGGTACCGAAAGCAATCCCTGGCAACAAGATCCCCAGTTTGGATGGTAGCCCAGAAATATAATGTCATGGTACTTTATTATTGTTACATGCAAAACCTAAGTGTTTGGATGGTAGCCCAGAAATATAATGTCATGGTACTGGCTCCAAGTCTCTTTTCCTATGAAAACCCTGTTTGGATGGTAGCCCAGAAATATAATGTCATGGTACTACAACTGAGGCACGTTCGGGAGTGGCGATGGTTTGGATGGTAGCCCAGAAATATAATGTCATGGTACCAAAAATACTGAATGCTTGAGTAAAGTGCTGTTTGGATGGTAGCCCAGAAATATAATGTCATGGTACCTTTTATATTTTATCGTTCGATTACAAAAATTGTTTGGATGGTAGCCCAGAAATATAATGTCATGGTACATTTTTTTAAACAAGACATTCCCAGTTTTGGTGTTTGGATGGTAGCCCAGAAATATAATGTCATGGTACAAGAAGATTTGTTGTTTGGGCACATTCTCAGCAATGTTTGGATGGTAGCCCAGAAATATAATGTCATGGTACTTTGACATAGATCCTTTTTTTGAACTTTTCGTTGTTTGGATGGTAGCCCAGAAATATAATGTCATGGTACGAAGGATGCAGAGCGAAGTGATCGCATTTGCAAGTTTGGATGGTAGCCCAGAAATATAATGTCATGGTACTTTTATACCATCAAGTTCAAACTTCCCTATTACACCGTTTGGATGGTAGCCCAGAAATATAATGTCATGGTACGTGGATGCAATTACTGGGGCTGAAAAAAGTTTGGATGGTAGCCCAGAAATATAATGTCATGGTACGAAAATCAGAATATCATTTTTCTCAAGTTTTCGTTTGGATGGTAGCCCAGAAATATAATGTCATGGTACAATTGATTCTTCGTTCTTCCTTTCGTGCAGAACGAAAGTTTGGATGGTAGCCCAGAAATATAATGTCATGGTACATATGCCCAGTTGGGCATAGAGACTAACGCTTCGTTTGGATGGTAGCCCAGAAATATAATGTCATGGTACAGCTGGTCCCTTGTTGGAAATTCTGGGTAGTTTGGATGGTAGCCCAGAAATATAATGTCATGGTACACATCAAGAAGTATTTTCTGCTCTCTATGTTTGGATGGTAGCCCAGAAATATAATGTCATGGTACAAAGTTCAGATGGGCGAAAGCCCTCAAATCTGAGTTTGGATGGTAGCCCAGAAATATAATGTCATGGTACAACTATGTGCCTCTAGAATTAAACCCAGTGTTTGGATGGTAGCCCAGAAATATAATGTCATGGTACGCTGGATTTTTTTTCCTCTTTCCAAAAAACTCAGGTTTGGATGGTAGCCCAGAAATATAATGTCATGGTACGTTGAATGCAAATAAATAACTTCGTCTCCGATGAGTTTGGATGGTAGCCCAGAAATATAATGTCATGGTACAACAACTTCATCTCCAACTTCAGTTTTTAAAAAAGTTTGGATGGTAGCCCAGAAATATAATGTCATGGTACGGATTATCTAAACAAATGATCGTTTCTTCCATGTTTGGATGGTAGCCCAGAAATATAATGTCATGGTACTAGGAAAACTGCAGGGTATGCCCGACAATTGGTTTGGATGGTAGCCCAGAAATATAATGTCATGGTACTCCTCTTTCTCTTATTGACTAAGATTCTGTAGGTTTGGATGGTAGCCCAGAAATATAATGTCATGGTACTGAAGAATCGACATTGACCCTCGGAATTGTTTGGATGGTAGCCCAGAAATATAATGTCATGGTACTTATATTGAGATTGAGAAGGAGGCATAGACAAGTTTGGATGGTAGCCCAGAAATATAATGTCATGGTACGCCATCAACACTTACGTTCCTTTCCCCTGGTTTGGATGGTAGCCCAGAAATATAATGTCATGGTACTCTTGACATTAACAACAGAAATCTCCCGGTAGATGTTTGGATGGTAGCCCAGAAATATAATGTCATGGTACGGATTGGGCGGTACCCATTTTTCAACTTTTGGTAAGTTTGGATGGTAGCCCAGAAATATAATGTCATGGTACTCTACAAAGAGATGGATTCCTTTTTTGATTGTTTGGATGGTAGCCCAGAAATATAATGTCATGGTACCGACTTTGAGTGAGGTTTTCCACTCTTTTCAGAGTTTGGATGGTAGCCCAGAAATATAATGTCATGGTACTGCAGAGTGAGGTTATAGCGTTGGCAACTTCTTGTTTGGATGGTAGCCCAGAAATATAATGTCATGGTACACCTCTTTCAAAGCTTATAAACCTCTTTCAAAGGTTTGGATGGTAGCCCAGAAATATAATGTCATGGTACTCATTCAAGAAATATTTTTTTTTCATTTTTTTTTCCGTTTGGATGGTAGCCCAGAAATATAATGTCATGGTACTCCATGATGTTTCTCCTTTTAATTTTTTTTGTAGTTTGGATGGTAGCCCAGAAATATAATGTCATGGTACGATTGGAAGAAATCTTCCTTACTTTTCTTGTCGTTTGGATGGTAGCCCAGAAATATAATGTCATGGTACATTTAATGATTGTGGTTGGGGGATGAAAAGTGTTTGGATGGTAGCCCAGAAATATAATGTCATGGTACATCTGCTCTATTCACTAAAAACCTTATCGAAGTTTGGATGGTAGCCCAGAAATATAATGTCATGGTACTATTGACTCGTAGTTTGGCAAGAGCGCAATTTCGGTTTGGATGGTAGCCCAGAAATATAATGTCATGGTACGGGAAATTGCTATTCAATTCTTTGAAATTCTTTTGTTTGGATGGTAGCCCAGAAATATAATGTCATGGTACCTGGTTTACAAGCATAAAAGAACTGCTTGCAAGTTTGGATGGTAGCCCAGAAATATAATGTCATGGTACTTTTCTCCTTTGACATAGAACATAGCGCTTTTAGTTTGGATGGTAGCCCAGAAATATAATGTCATGGTACGAAAAGAAGCTGCCATTTGTTTCCAGATAGGTTTGGATGGTAGCCCAGAAATATAATGTCATGGTACTGCGTTTTATCTCTGTGATCTCGCTAGCACGACGTTTGGATGGTAGCCCAGAAATATAATGTCATGGTACGACCGCCACTTTTTACCAAATCAATTCCTTCTGTTTGGATGGTAGCCCAGAAATATAATGTCATGGTACGCAACTTCTTTTGCAGAAGGAACCTCTTCAGTTTGGATGGTAGCCCAGAAATATAATGTCATGGTACTGTTCATGATAGTTCCGAATTTCTTTATTCGTTGGTTTGGATGGTAGCCCAGAAATATAATGTCATGGTACCTCTACAAACGATTTTAAATGTTTGCCCAGGCCGTTTGGATGGTAGCCCAGAAATATAATGTCATGGTACTAGGTCTCGTCACCGATCTCATTGGACAAGTTTGGATGGTAGCCCAGAAATATAATGTCATGGTACAGAATATTCCCTGATATGGTAGTCCGTCTTTCGTTTGGATGGTAGCCCAGAAATATAATGTCATGGTACGGCCGTGGAAACGTCCAGCAGGGCCAAGCGTTTGGATGGTAGCCCAGAAATATAATGTCATGGTACGCGAGATTAATTTAGAGAGACAGTACTTCTTGTTTGGATGGTAGCCCAGAAATATAATGTCATGGTACCTGGGATCGGGATGTAGACTGGTCCGGCGAGGTTTGGATGGTAGCCCAGAAATATAATGTCATGGTACGCGAGATTAATTATTAGAGAGACAGTATTTCTTGTTTGGATGGTAGCCCAGAAATATAATGTCATGGTACCTACTCTTTTGTATAGCTTCTCGAAGTTTTCTGTTTGGATGGTAGCCCAGAAATATAATGTCATGGTACTTAGGAGACGATCTAATGTAGCCTCGCCTCCTGTTTGGATGGTAGCCCAGAAATATAATGTCATGGTACAACTCCTTTAATGAGATAGGGGCATCCTCACCGTTTGGATGGTAGCCCAGAAATATAATGTCATGGTACACAGAAAATAATTTCTTTTCAACATTAAATGGTTTGGATGGTAGCCCAGAAATATAATGTCATGGTACTTCTGATACCGATACTCCCGATAGTTCCGGTTTGGATGGTAGCCCAGAAATATAATGTCATGGTACAGATCCTTTTTCTCTTATTGACCAATATTCTATAGGTTTGGATGGTAGCCCAGAAATATAATGTCATGGTACTTCTGGGTATAGTATGATTCATAATCATGTTTGGATGGTAGCCCAGAAATATAATGTCATGGTACCGAGAAGAATGTCAGTTATAATTTTTTTTTGCAGTTGTTTGGATGGTAGCCCAGAAATATAATGTCATGGTACCTCTGTGTTCCTTTACTTTAGGCCCTTGATCCTGTTTGGATGGTAGCCCAGAAATATAATGTCATGGTACGAGTTTTACCTTTTGAAATAGCTAACCGATACTTTTGGATGGTAGCCCAGAAATATAATGTCATGGTACGGGTCTAGGGTTTCCGGTAAGATATTCCTCCTTTTTTGGATGGTAGCCCAGAAATATAATGTCATGGTACATGGTATTCTTTTTTATACTAACGGCTCACAGCTTCCCTTTTGGATGGTAGCCCAGAAATATAATGTCATGGTACCTAATATTGTTGTTATTTCCTCTATTTTGATGTTTTTGGATGGTAGCCCAGAAATATAATGTCATGGTACAATAGATGTTGTCCGGGTTCTAGCTTATGAATCTTTTGGATGGTAGCCCAGAAATATAATGTCATGGTACTTTTAAGATTCTCTTCATTCATAGTCATGAGGTTTGGATGGTAGCCCAGAAATATAATGTCATGGTACTCCAATTCTGCAATGATATGGACTCCTTTTTTGGGGTTTGGATGGTAGCCCAGAAATATAATGTCATGGTACTAGGATTAAATCCATTAACGAATTGTTAATCTCGGTTTGGATGGTAGCCCAGAAATATAATGTCATGGTACATTTTTTTATTAGTTGATCATAAACCTGCTTTGTTTGGATGGTAGCCCAGAAATATAATGTCATGGTACCTTGTTATAATTTTCGATTAAACACTTTTTGAAAGTTTGGATGGTAGCCCAGAAATATAATGTCATGGTACTTCTATTATTCTTGTTATTTCACATATCGCCTTTTGTTTGGATGGTAGCCCAGAAATATAATGTCATGGTACGAACCTCTTCAGGTTCCATGCCTGCTCTTAAAGTTTGGATGGTAGCCCAGAAATATAATGTCATGGTACAAAAGGAAAACTCCGATTTCTGGGATTTTAAATGTTTGGATGGTAGCCCAGAAATATAATGTCATGGTACTGGAAGTTTTTGAACCGATGAAAACATCCTTTGTTGTTTGGATGGTAGCCCAGAAATATAATGTCATGGTACTATTTATAACTCTCTCATTAACCTATTTTTAGTTTGGATGGTAGCCCAGAAATATAATGTCATGGTACCAAAACACCTATTGGAAGGAGAGATAAAGCGGTGTTTGGATGGTAGCCCAGAAATATAATGTCATGGTACATCTTAGAGTAAAAACTCACGAACAATCATACATTCGTGTTTGGATGGTAGCCCAGAAATATAATGTCATGGTACTCCTGTTGTGTCGTCAACAAGTTTTTTCTCCTGTTGTTTGGATGGTAGCCCAGAAATATAATGTCATGGTACGAACGCCTGAGCGTTTGGGAAACCCGCCGGTTTGGATGGTAGCCCAGAAATATAATGTCATGGTACAGATACAGAATTCACCCAGTTGAGCGCAGCTTGGGTTTGGATGGTAGCCCAGAAATATAATGTCATGGTACAATATATTTTCGATATCGCTACTCTGTAACGTTTGGATGGTAGCCCAGAAATATAATGTCATGGTACATCATTATAAGAAGAAAAAATCACATTGGTTTGGATGGTAGCCCAGAAATATAATGTCATGGTACATCAAATTCTTTTAATAAAATACACTGTTCTTCGTTTGGATGGTAGCCCAGAAATATAATGTCATGGTACCTTTATTTTAATGCAAAAAATTAAAAACGAAAAAAAACGTTTGGATGGTAGCCCAGAAATATAATGTCATGGTACCCCGAAGGATGCAAAGAGAAGTTATCGCGTTTGGATGGTAGCCCAGAAATATAATGTCATGGTACCTCTTACAAAAAAACAAGACTTGGCTTTTAAGAGCTAGTTTGGATGGTAGCCCAGAAATATAATGTCATGGTACGATACAAAGAGAAGTTATAGCGCTGGCAACTTCTTGTTTGGATGGTAGCCCAGAAATATAATGTCATGGTACTCTTCCTTTCGTGCAGAACGAAAAATCCTTCTTTATTGTTTGGATGGTAGCCCAGAAATATAATGTCATGGTACCGGGCAGAGCGCTTTTGCATTGATCTGTGTTTGGATGGTAGCCCAGAAATATAATGTCATGGTACTTCGTGAAAGTTGGTTCAAGATACCGGCCAAGTCCTGTTTGGATGGTAGCCCAGAAATATAATTTCATGGTACCTTCCATTCTTCCACCTCCTTTCTTTCTCCTTTCGTTTGGATGGTAGCCCAGAAATATAATGTCATGGTACCCAATTCTGCAATGATATGTAATCCTTTGTGGTTTGGATGGTAGCCCAGAAATATAATGTCATGGTACATGGAAACAGACATTCGCTTCTTCTAGCAAAGTTTGGATGGTAGCCCAGAAATATAATGTCAAGGTACATCTATCAATATATGAATCTCCATATTATTACGTTTGGATGGTAGCCCAGAAATATAATGTCATGGTACTTCCTTTTAGGAAGTAGGTGATGTGGTAACTGGTCGTTTGGATGGTAGCCCAGAAATATAATGTCATGGTACTCAAATTCTTTCATCAATATGCACGGTTGGTTTGGATGGTAGCCCAGAAATATAATGTCATGGTACACAAAGGAGGCAAGGAAAAGATTTTTGACTCGTTTGGATGGTAGCCCAGAAATATAATGTCATGGTACCTATTTTAAGCATATAAAACCTCCTTATTTTTGTTTGGATGGTAGCCCAGAAATATAATGTCATGGTACTTTAATAAATAACTCAAAAACCTAAGATGGCTTTTGGATGGTAGCCCAGAAATATAATGTCATGGTACATCGCTGGATAACGTCAGTTTATACATGACGTTTGGATGGTAGCCCAGAAATATAATGTCATGGTACTGAAGTGATCACTCCAATTAGAAATAATTGGGGTTTGGATGGTAGCCCAGAAATATAATGTCATGGTACTTCTATTAACCTCTTGAGCCCATGCCATGATTGGGTTTGGATGGTAGCCCAGAAATATAATGTCATGGTACCCTGTGGGAGTGAGTTGAACTCAACGCGGTCGCTGTTTGGATGGTAGCCCAGAAATATAATGTCATGGTACCTTCAATAGAATACCTCGTTTTGTAAGTCAGTTTGGATGGTAGCCCAGAAATATAATGTCATGGTACATGAGAATATCTCCTCCTCATCCTCATCAGATGTTTGGATGGTAGCCCAGAAATATAATGTCATGGTACTAATTTTATTTTCATAATTTTTTTCCTTTCTGTTTGGATGGTAGCCCAGAAATATAATGTCATGGTACTATACTTATTGTCTCTTGTGCTCTTTTTTCGTTTGGATGGTAGCCCAGAAATATAATGTCATGGTACACCTCCTTTTAATTATAAAATAAATAAAAAGTTTGGATGGTAGCCCAGAAATATAATGTCATGGTACGGTAAATTCTGCATGTAATATCCATGTCCCTTTGTTTGGATGGTAGCCCAGAAATATAATGTCATGGTACCTCATCATAATTATAATTATACCATTCATTTGTTTGGATGGTAGCCCAGAAATATAATGTCATGGTACTCTTCCTTTGAATAGGCAGAATAACTGACTATGTTTGGATGGTAGCCCAGAAATATAATGTCATGGTACTGTTAAATGCTCATCCGCTTGACTCCAGCTACTCCAGAGTTTGGATGGTAGCCCAGAAATATAATGTCATGGTATCCTCGTCCATACTGCCAGCGCCGGATTGCTCCAGTTTGGATGGTAGCCCAGAAATATAATGTCATGGTATGAATTGAGCAAACCTCGGTTCATTTGAAAACATTGTTTGGATGGTAGCCCAGAAATATAATGTCATGGTATAATGATCTTTTTTCTATTACGAAAACAAGGAAAAGTTTGGATGGTAGCCCAGAAATATAATGTCATGGTATCACAAAATACAACGACCAATCTTTTGATGTTTGGATGGTAGCCCAGAAATATAATGTCATGGTATATCTTGAGCCGAAACCCTTTTCAGCCAACTGGTTTGGATGGTAGCCCAGAAATATAATGTCATGGTATATTTGGCATACGAGATCATCCTCTCGTTTTTGGTTTGGATGGTAGCCCAGAAATATAATGTCATGGTATGTTGTTAGAAGCCGTTGAGAACCTTCCCTCCGTTTGGATGGTAGCCCAGAAATATAATGTCATGGTATCCGAAATTATGCTTTGTTTCGGTAAACGGCTCGTTTGGATGGTAGCCCAGAAATATAATGTCATGGTATCTTAAATTATTATTCTATATCTGATTGGCAAATGTTTGGATGGTAGCCCAGAAATATAATGTCATGGTATTCTAGAATATTGTAACCCTTTTAAAATTCCGTTTGGATGGTAGCCCAGAAATATAATGTCATGGTACCTTCTATCAGGTTAATTGAAGACAAAGTCACCTTGTTTGGATGGTAGCCCAGAAATATAATGTCATGGTACATAAAAAAATTTAGATCCTGTAATCTCCCAGGTTTGGATGGTAGCCCAGAAATATAATGTCATGGTACTCTGACTCCAGCCCCCCAATACTACAGCATTTGGTTTGGATGGTAGCCCAGAAATATAATGTCATGGTACAGGAGGGGATGCTATCCAGTCCCCAGCAGCTTCGTTTGGATGGTAGCTCAGAAATATAATGTCATGGTACACCAAAAAAGAAGCTGCCATCTGTCTCCAGATGTTTGGATGGTAGCCCAGAAATATAATGTCATGGTACCGACTCTCCGCCGGTTATCTTATCGGTTCCCTGTTTGGATGGTAGCCCAGAAATATAATGTCATGGTACTCTGCCTTTTGAGAATACGAAAACTTCGAGGTGTTTGGATGGTAGCCCAGAAATATAATGTCATGGTACTTCTTTTTTAAATGCGTAAGAAATAAGGGAAAAGTTTGGATGGTAGCCCAGAAATATAATGTCATGGTACTACAAAGAGAAGTGATAGCACTGGCAACTTCTGTTTGGATGGTAGCCCAGAAATATAATGTCATGGTACTTCTATCATTTTCCTCTTAACAACCTTTGAATGTTGTTTGGATGGTAGCCCAGAAATATAATGTCATGGTACACCAGGGAGATTCAAGATGAAACCTTCTTCTTTTGGATGGTAGCCCAGAAATATAATGTCATGGTACTTTTATATTTAACGCCTCGAGCTTTCTTGACTTGTTTGGATGGTAGCCCAGAAATATAATGTCATGGTACCGAATGCTTAGAAATCGCATAAACTTTTCCTCCGAATCGCATAAACTCGCATAAAAATTTATTCCCTCGAATCGCATAAAACTCCTTTTGAAATCAAATTAATTACATAAACTCCATTGCATAAATCAAAATTAATGTGATTCCAGTTTGGATTTTGAACAAGCTTTGAAAGATATTTATCATCTGATTGTAGGAGTGTAAGAATAAATAAAGCTCTTCCACGCTACGTTCTCTATCTTTTAACAGCTTATCTAATATGATTCTTCAAATTAATTAAAAAATGCAAAAAAAATATAATTTGTACATTTATATATATTAGGAAAGCAATAAACAATAATGGCAATGCATAACAAAAATTAAAATATAGAAGGAAAATAATGAGATATAAAAATATACATTTTGGAAAACAAATTGAAAATAATCTTATAAAATCTTTATCTATGGCAGGAATAGAGTATGGAAAATCTCTTGAACTCGATCATAACGATAAAATTGATTTTACATTATATCTTAATAAACAACAATATGGTATTCAACTCAGTCTAAAGAATTGTAAAACAAAAGCAATAATCGCTAGGATATGTGCTTTAGATGTTGTACCACGTTTTATTTATCTCAATCTTGCAAAAGAATTCTTTGCTAACCCAAGTAAAGAAAAAGCTGTTTTTTTATATAATGCTCTAACTGATATTACAAAAAAATATACTCATAACGCATTATATATCAAAATAAATAAGAATGGTTTTGATATTAAAAAAATATAAGAAAAGGTAAATAAATATGAATATTAATAAATTAAAAGATCAAATATATAATCCACATAATCCGCAGCAACAATATAATGCTGCTTATAAAATGCGTTTTGTGAAAAATAATCCTGAAATTATCAATATTTTATTTAAAGCCTGCTATGATGCTCGTGATCCAAATCTCCAACAAGAAGCAGTTAGAAGCCTGTCTGTTCTCAAACCTGAAAAAGCACTAAAGGTATTTATCGAAAAATCAACTAATAACGATGAATCAATAAGATTAAAATCGTTTTATCATCTTGGAACCCTTGGTAATCCAAAAGGAATAGATGCTGTTTTAAAAGGACTTATGGATAATAAATCACATATTAGAAGAGCTGCGGCTATTTCAGCAGGAAGAATAGGAAAAGATCAAAAAGCTATCAGTGCTTTAAAACAAATTGTAAATCCTTTTGAATCTCAACAAATAAGGCAGGAAGCTGAAAAATCTATAATTAACATTAAAAAAAGAATAAATATATCCAAAAACAAAATTAAACAAAATATATCCAAAAAACAAAATAACAGAACCTTTAATAAAATTACTGAGGATAGATATCAATCTTATTCTCCAATGGCATTTTGAAGATATAGTGACACTCTTTGAAAACTAAATAATATTTTTTAGTCTTTTTTTTTAATAAACTGCAAAAAAAAACTTTTTTATTCATTAATATAAAGTAAGCAACAAAAACATTATTAATAATAACTTTAAAAAATAGGAGGATATTATGATTACAAAAATTAGAAATTTCTTAAAAGGAACAATAGGCCAAGGAATGATTGAATTTATTTTATTAGTCTCTTTAATAGCAATTGGGGGTATGGCTGGACTTAAAGCTTTTCAGCAGCAAATGGAAAACACTCATACTGAATTTATAGAAACAATGGATGGACTACAAACTGAAATAGGAACAGTACCAACTCTACCAGGAAGTAACTAATAAAATAACTTAAAACCAACCTTTATCAAAAAGCGTCATTGTGAATATACAGTGGCGCTTTTTTTAGCTAAAATTTAATAAATTTTTTAAAGGAGTAATTATAATTATGCTTAAAAAAATAATAAAAATAATAAAAGGTAAGATTAATTGTATTTTAATCATCTCTGTAATCTCTATTGGAGTGATGGCTGGATTTAAAGCTTTGCAGCAACAAATGGAAGCGACTAATAATTCAATCGGAATAGATTCTTATATAAGAACTCTACCAGGAATTAACTAATAAAATAACTTAGGTGATTTCCGAAAAAGAATTTACCAAAGTCTTAATTCCCCCCTTGAGGGGGGTTCGGGGGGTGTTCGTATTAATGGTACAAACTCAAAAATACCCCTAACCCCCCTCAAGGGGGGAATTCGATCTTGGTAAATTCTTTTCCGGAAATCACCTTAAAACACTAACCTTTATCAAAAAGCGTCATTGTGAATATACAGTGGCGCTTTTTTATTAGCTAAAATTTAACTAAATGATGCAAAAAAAATAAACTTTGTTCGTTTTTACTACTTGAGGGGTTAATACTGAACTTAAAAGGAGTAAATATGAATAAAAAAATAAAAAAGAAATTACAAAAAAATCAGTGTAAGGTGTTATCTGATCGTTTCATAATCGATAATTTTAGTTTTTACATGACAAAACATTCAAAAAAAAGAGCATTGGAACGAAGTATTTCAACATACATTATTGCATATAGTGTCTTAAAGGTAAGTCATCACTTTAAGAATATTTTGGAAAAAAGCAATAATAAAGCAAAATTTATAATACCTGATTACAACACAAAAATTGCTGTAATGTTAGTTTTAAATAAAAAGAAGGGATCTGTTATTACTGTCCTTAAATATCCTGACATGACATTACCTTCTAACGTTCCTGTCTTAAGTAATGGTTCATTTATTTAAAAATTATAATAATAAAGGGGGAATCATGAACATAAAAAAGAATATTCATATTTTATTAAAAGGAATTAAGGGGCAGGGGATGATAGAATTTATAATACTTGTATCTTTGATTGCTATTGGAGGTATGGCAGGTTTTTTATTGCTGCAAAAAACATGTACTTCTAAAAATACTGAAATGGCTTTAACAATAAAAACATTAGACACTGGCAAAAACAACGGGACTGGTACAAATACACAACAAAAAATACTTACAGATGAAGAAAGAAAAAATATACAGAGTGATATTAAAGAACTAAGAGGAGAAGCAACTAGATTATCTGGTCTTGCTAACTTGCAAGCACTGGCAGGATTAGAAGATGCTGCTGATTTCAATAGTAAAACTGCAAACTTGTTAAATATTGAAGCTGCAAGGCTTGAGGCTCTACTTAAAAATGACCCTAGTATAATAAGGCTTGAAATAGCTAAAATTGGTGCAAGTGAAACAGTTCAAGAGACTATAGATATTTTATTTGAGAATGTGCCACTACCACCTCAAGTAAAAAAGGTGGCTGATTGGGTAAAACTTCCAATTCAAGATGGTTGTGGGCAGCTCGCTGAAATACTTATTGAATATACATTTAATTAAATTTTTTTATTTAAAGAAAGGGAATACTATGAAATTTAATATAATATCATCAATTATCATACTGTTTTTTTTGTCGTCATGTTCCATTGTTTTTAAGGATAATATAAGCAAAAACTCTGCAAATATTGAATATCCTAAAATGATAGGGAACAACTATATTGAAAAAAAATTATATAAAAAGGCTGAGATGGTTTTTACAGAACTAATTGAAAACAACCCTAATGATGCTGATTCTTACTATAAACTGGGTTTTATTTATCATAAAATTGGAAAGATAAATAAAAGCCTTAAAAATTATTTAAAAGTTATATCAATAGACCCTGCTTATAGTAAGGCATATTATAACCTTGGAGCAATATATTCTATAGAAGGTAATTTTTATGATGTTAATAAGGCTTCATTTTTCTTTAAAAGATACCTGGCTATTGAACCAGAATCCCAATATAAAGAAAGTATTCAAAACTGGCTTATAAAGCATAAAAAAATTGCATCAAAAAAAAATATAAAAAAACAGGCTGACTATTATTTTAGACAAGGTGATTTATTAGAGTCCAAAAAACTATTTGAGCAATGTATTCCAAAAGACAAAGAGATAAATTACAAGCTTGGAATTATATATAGAAAAATGGGATTGACTAAAAAAAGCATTGGGCAGTTTTTTAAGGTAATAGAAGAAGATAAAAAAATTAAAAAGCCTTATTATCCTGTGGCTTTTTATTATTTAGGAAAAATATATGCAAAAAAGGGAAATTATTATGATCCTGATAAATCTCAATATTATTTAAACAAATACAGGTATTTTGTTCCTGGTGCAAAATCTAAAATAAAACATGAAAAGAAAATTGTAAAAAATGAGGTAATTAAAATTCAACAACCTGATTTAAAACCAATGGATAAAAATTGGATTGAAAAACAAACTCAATTAATAACTGGCCAGAAAAATTCTTCCTTAAAAACTACCAGTGAATCTAATGAATCAAATTTTACAACAAATAATATTATGGATAAAGACTGGATCAAAGAACAAATTGATTCTATGAATTTTTAAAATTAGAGGGAGAAAAAAATGTTTTTTCAAGTAATAAAACTATTGCTTAAACAAAATAAAGGTCAGGCAATGTTGGAATACATAATTATAAATTGTACAATAGTTATGGCATTTGCTTTAGGAACACGTATAATAATTCCACCTTTGAGCAACTGGTATAATATGATTTCAACAATGATTCAACTTCCAATCTTTTAAGGAGGAATATTATGTTACTGATTAACACGATATTAATATTACTTGTTATTTCATCTATTATTACAGATATAACAAAACGAAGAATTTATAATATTCAAACATATCCTGTAATGATGCTTGGATTAATTATGAACTTTGCTGTTGGTGGTGTTGAAGGATTAATATTAAGCTTTCTGGGACTATTATTCGGAATGTTATTATTATTATTATTTTATATAAGCGGTACTATTGGTGCAGGAGATGTTAAGCTATTAGCAGCAATAGGAGCTTTAAAAGGCAGCCTTTTTACACTTGAAACTATGTTTTACACAGCTTTAATTGGTGGATTTATGGCGATAGTAATTATTGCCTGGCAAGGAACATTGATACAAACTTTGAAAAATTCATTAACCTATGCATGTCATCCTTTTAAATATTCTCAAGATGATTCTATAAATCATCAATATTTGCCATATGGAATTGCAATATCTATAGGCTGTATTTGTACATTTATAACTTCGTATTTATAGATAGTGTCTGAACGAAAAAGGCCTTTTTCGCCAATAAATGCGTCAGACAAAAAAAATAATCCTCAAAATACTCAATGTATTCCTCTGGTTATTTTTTTGTCTTCCTTGTTCTTGACGAAAAATTCCTTTTTCGTTCAGACACTAGATACCAATGCTTTGTAAACCCATAAGAATGGAATAATATCATGAAGAATATAATAAAGAAAAATAATGGACAGGCAATGATCGAATTCATAATTGTTTTTCCTGTTTTATTGTTGTTTTTAGTAAGTATTATGCAATTTGCATTGCTTTATACGAGTAAACAGATTTTAAATTATGCGGCTTATAATACAGCAAGAGCAGCTATTGTATGGATACCAAAAGATGTTTATCCAGAAATAAAGTTAGAGAAAATAAAAAAAGCTGCATCAATTACATGTTCATTAATAAGTCCTAATTTAAATATAAGTTCTGAAAATTCTATAGATACTGATATTTCTAAAGCACTTTCCATTATTAATGCAAAAACAAAAAGAAAAGATATGATACAAAGGTATATAACATCAGACATGTTAATAACTGTGAATATATTTGATTCAAAAGGAATTCCATTTCCAATATATTCACCCTTTAATAATGAAATGACTCATACAGATATTACAGTTGAGCTTTTATATAACTGCCCATTAATCCTGCCTGTAATAGACAGAGTTCTTTTGCCTTTATTGAAAAAAATTACTTTAAACAATAGAACTATATATGCTTTACCTATGAAGGCAGTATCGACATTGCCAATTGAAGGTAATGTTCAAAATATAAATAAATAAAAGGAATATTTCAAATGAAACTATATAAAATAAAAAAATTACATAATGAGAATAAAGGAAATGCAATGATTATCGTAGTATTTTTTTTGTTTGTTCTTCTTTGTTTCTTTGCATTGACTATGAATGTTGGTTTTCAAATTATAGCAAAAGAAAAGATGCAAAATGCTGCTGATTCAGCAGCTTTATCTGGGGGTTTATGGATTGCCAGAGGATTAAATCTTGTAAGTATTTTAAACGTATCTATGACTGAATCGCTTGCATCTATTATATTTTTAAAAGCTATACATAAGGCTAATGAACATGGGAAAACTATTTGTGCTTCAAATATAGTAGCTGCTATTGCCAGTTATAATTATAAATGGCTAAAAAGACTTTTATCTGTTGGTATCCCTGGAATTAGAGAAGTAGAGAATCTTTATGAAGATAAGATTAGATCTGTTATGGGACATCCTGAAGATGAAGATCCTGGCACTCTTTGGGGTATAATTCGATGGTTAAAAAATGGAGAAGATGCCATAAATGCAAGTATAAATGACATTCCATTATTGGCTCTAATGGCTGAAGAAGAAGCAAAAAATATTGCAAATATAAATCAGGCTGTTTCTTGTCAATGGCTGCCTAAAAATTTCGGAATGCCTGTGAAACAAGGAAAATTCCATGATCTTTGTCATCCAACAAAATACGGCGGATCTGGATATAAAAATTTTCTGGGCTTTGATAGTGCATTAGATTTGGAAATAAATGGAATCAGGGTTAAAGATTTATTAACTCTTTTATGGACAGTTTATCCTAAACCCGGTGAAGGAGCAGACACAGCACCTCTGAGTCCTTTAATTGCAATAGAATATCCCAGAGCTGTGAGACTTGCTTATAATACCATGTGTGGATCCGGAGAAACTCATGAATATGAAGATATGACTATGGAATGTAGTAAATGTGAAAGAGATGCTAAATGGGTAGGTACAAGAGTTAAAATAAAGCCTTGTGAATTTTATGGAAGTGAAATTAGTAATAGACAATATCTAGGAGAAAAAATTGGAAATATATATCCTATTGATTATGATAAAAAAATAGAAAATGATGGTAAATGTAAAGTTTATAAATTTACAAATAAAGAACCTGTATATGACGATGAAGATGAAACTTATACTTGTTACAAAGAAGAATGGACTCTATTAAAATGTAATTATACAGCAGTAGAATATGTTGAATCTGATAATAATAAACCTGTTCCTTTAGTACTGGATGATGAATGGAGAAAAAAGGTAAATTTTGTTGCATTAGTAAATAAAAATACAAAAGATCCTTTTCATTTTCTTCGAAAGGAGCATGATAAACAATATTCATTTGGTGATCCAGCAATAAATCAAACTTATGGTATTGCACAAATTCAAATATACAATCCACAAGACGAAAACCTGTTTAATCAGGACTGGCATATAAAATTAGTCCCATTTAATCCAGATCCAGAAGTAATAAATATGTATGCTAATATTAAAGATCAAAATCTAATTGATAATTTAAAAAGTTTTGAAGAACTTGCTCCCTTAATAACCCATTAATATTTAAGAAAGGAAATAAATATGAAATCATATCTAAAAGACACACATGGTCAGGCAATGATTGAATTTCTAATATGCATTCCTTTATTACTTACAATTCTTTTTGGTATAATAAATTTATCAAATTTACTTATTTACAAAGAAAAAACAGTTGAAGCTGTTAGATATGGTGCTTTGCACCTTTTAAGAAATGGTAATGAAAATGATAAATTGGGAGCTGATATATCAAAAAATTTTTTTGATAATAAGCCCAATGTGCTCGTTCAAACTGATACAAAAGGGTCTGATATAGAAAATCATTTACAAGGAACAATAGATAAAATCTTTAAAGAATCGGATTTTGAATCTGAGTCATTGCATATAAAAGTAGAATGCCCAATATCATCTCCTTTACTTTCAAAACCTGTATTATTGTCAGATGAAAGTTATATAAAAGGAAATTCATGGAATGGATATGATGTAAAAACACATGATATTTTGGACATGATTATAAATATAGCCAAAAAGCCGATTGATATCCTTTTTTAATGTCATCCAACCTATGACGATGTAGGGGCGAACTTTATGTTCGCACTCGAACATACTTTAATAATCGATATTAGTTCAAGGGCGAACATAAAGTTCGCCCCTACATCCTGATATTATACATTTTTTTTAAATTTCAACACATTAACTTTAAGTCAACAGCATTGCGTCCAAATGCAGATTATATAAAAAATAAAAATTTATGCAAAATATCTAATCTTTGTTCGTTTCAATAAAACAGATACATAAAACACTGTAAAGAATCTTATAAGGTAAGGAATAAAAATGAAGATTACTAAAACAATATTTTTAATTTTTTGTGCTTTATATTTAGTCATTTTAGTAAGATCAAAAAGTAATGTAGAAGCAACGATTTTTGATCTGCCAGTAAGTACTATAGAAAAAATGCCTGCATATCTTTTCAGGGATAATCTTTCATCTAATCCATATAAAGTAACTTTTAATGGAAACACAACTTATATGACTGTTAGTAAGGTCAAAGACAATATCTCAAATATTTTGGATTTTTATGAAAAGCAATACCCGCCTAAAAATCTTCTTAAAGTAAAAGAACATATAATGAATGAGATAAAAAAACAAAAAGCATTGAATAATAAAAAATTTATAGATGTTTTGAATTATATAAATTCATATATAAATCCTTTGATTACCAATCCTCATTTTAGATGGGAAAATGATAGTTTAGGTGTTTTAGGAATTTTTGAATTTTCAGAGTCTATATTTGATATGGATTTTAATAATTTTGTAAAAAACTATAAACAAGCTGTTGAAACTGGGGCTTTTGGTAAAATAGGTAAAGCCAGAGCAGTTATTGTGATAAAAAATAATGATATTTCAAAAATTCTTAATTTATGGACTACATCTGATTTTAATATAAATAATATTACTGGAAAATATCTAAATACCTTTCCTGATTATTTAGAAATACGATCTCATCCTAAATCTAAAGTATTATTATCAATGGAACAAGAAAACAGCCAGACTATAGATAGAATTACCATGTGTGAATGGAACCTGCCTTTAGATAATATTATAGATTTTTATAATTCAAATATGAGCATCAATAATTGGAAAGCTCAATCTGATTTTAATCGTTTAAATAAAAAACTCAAAGTAAATCTTCAATATAAACGCAATAATAGAACGATTATTATCTGGATTGAAAAAAATAAAAAAAACAAAAGCTTTATATGTACTTTAATAGATCGTGAAAAAAAACAATTATAGAAAGGAAAAAAAATGAACAATTTATTAAAAAATAAAAAAGAATTTATGATGATGGGACTTGCGGCTTTATTTGGTCTGGCTGCATTTTTACTAATACAACAATATATTGAACCAGTTCCTACGATTGTGGCAAATCAAAATATAAAATCAGGGACTGTATTGCAAAAGTCTATGCTATCAACAGATAGAATAGCAAAAGCATGGCGGTATGAAAAGGCTATATCTCCGGATCATATGCATAGAATTATTGGATATCCTATTAGTGTAACATTACAACCAGGAGACCCTGTTTTATGGTCACATTTTGTTGCAAAGCAACGTGTTAAAGGCATGGCTGATCTTATTGAAAAAGGTAAAAGAGCAGTATCAGTAGCTTTTGATACTATAAGCAGTGTATCAGGCAATATTAATGCGAATGATCATATTGATATTTTATTTACATATAAAGATCCTAAAACAGGTGGAAAAATTACAACAACACTATTCCAAAATAAAAAAGTGCTTTCTACTGGCATTCGTAATCAATCAACTCATGGTTCTTTAACTTTGCTTCTCGAACCTAAAGAAAGTGAAATTCTCATATTTGCAAAACATAGGGGTTATATGGTGGCGTCTTTGAGAAATCCTGATGATACTGACATTATAAAAATAACGCCTGTGGACTTTAATGATATAATAACACTTCTAGGTTCAATACCTGTTGTCAATGATCATAATATAGAATTAGACCAAAGAGTTCAAAGTGTTGAAAATATAATGAAAAAAAATTCTTCGCGTAAACGAAATTAAATTTTTTTATTAAATTGTGAGCATATTACAGGAGGGATAATAATGAAAATTAAAATAGCTACAGCTTTAATATGTTTTTTAGTCTTAAGTTCATTAGCGTTTTCAAAGGAAGAAATTGTATTTATGAATCAACAAAAAACAATAGATTTTCCTGGAATCAAAAAAGCATCTATTGGAAATCCAGGAATTGCAACTGCTCAAGTTATAAAAGAATTAAATAAAATACTTGTTACAGGGGAATCTATTGGTACAACGAATCTTACTGTTTGGGATAAAAATGATAGGCAAGAACAAATAGTTATAACAGTAATGCTTGATTTGACAGAAATGGCAAAAGAAATTCGTGAAAGACTGTATGGTGTTAATGGGATTTACGTTAGAACAGCCAGGAGCAGAGTCATTATTTCTGGAACATTGAAAAAACAAAAAGATATTATTAAAGTTTCTCGAATAATCAATGACTATCCTTTGGTGATAAATGATACCAGTGTTAGTGATAAAATGATCGATTCTATAGTGAACAAAATAAATAAAGAGTTTATTGACTTTAAATTAGATAATCTTACTGCCAAAAGAATTGGAAAAACAGTTATGATTGAAGGTGAGGTTTCAAACAAGGAAGCGGAAATAAAAGCTAAAACAATTGCATCTTCCTTATTCAGTAATGTTAAATATGCATTTCGTATAGCTAAAATTTCTAAAAAAACAGTTTCCATAAAAGTAGACTTTATTGAGATAGACAAAGATATTAAAGATGATTTGGGTATCAAATGGAGTGACAGCAGTGGAAAGGTTGGTGTTTTTGGATCTGATATAAACGGCTATGCAAACGGAAGTTTTGGATTAAGCAATAATCCATTTACAGGCGGGTATAATATTACTGGTAACTACAGGCTTGTTCTGAACAGCCTGAAATCCAGTGGAAAATCTCGTATTCTTGCTCAACCCAGACTTATATGTGGAAGTGAAGAAAAAGCAGTATTCAAAACAGGAGGTGAGGTAGCTATCCCAAAAGTTTCGATTTCAGCAAATACAACTACACATTCAAGTGAATATAAACCATTTGGTATTAAATTGGTTATATTTCCATATGTAAATGATAAAAATGAAATAGCAGCAAAAATAGAATTAGAACATAGTGCTATTTCTAATATAGTACAAGGATTACCTGAATTTCATAAAAGTTATGTTAATACATCAATTAAGGTAAAAAGTGGCCAGACCATTGTCATTTCAGGTTTATCCAGTCTGTCAAACAAAAAATCAATAGATCAAATTACTTTATTAGGAAGTATCCCTATACTTGGTTATCTTTTTAAATCTAAATCAACTATAAATGGAAAAAATGAAATTATTATATTTGTGACTCCTGAAATTGTGAATAATGATACTGAGGATATCCCGAAAATCTCCCGTGAAATGATGAAAAAATTTAAAAATCAGGACCATGAATTTCCAGTAATTAATTAAGAAAGGAATAATCTAAAATGATAGAATTACAAATATATCATAACCAAAATTTAATTAAAACAGAGCAGTTTGATAAGGCATTGATATCTATAGGCAGAGCTAAACTGAACGATATTTGTTTAGACTCAAAAAGCGTTTCAAATCAACATGCCAGGATTATTTTTAAAGATAATGATTATTACATTTTTGATTTAACAAGCTCTAATGGAACGTTTATAGATGGAGTTAAGATAGAAGATTCAAAAGAAACTGCTATAAGCCCTAAAAATATTATTACATTAGGTGAATATCATTTTAAAATTAAAACTGAGTTAAATAAGAACAAACAAATAGATAAGAAAGAATCAAAAAGTTCTGATTTTTATAATGATTTATATATTATGAAAATAAAAGAACAGATTCAAACAAAACTTTATGATGAAATAGACTTACGCAGGCTTGATATTAATAAAATTAATGATGAGATGTTAAAACAGCAATGCCGTTCAATAATAGAAGAAATAATAAACAGGCTGAAAATAACTTTTCCTGATAAACTTATTCAAGAAGAAGTTATTTGTGATATCCTTGATGAAGCTATAGGTCTTGGTCCTTTGGATAAACTTATGCAAGATGAAGATATATCTGAAATAATGGTAGCGCGAAAAGACAAAATTTTTATAGAAAAAGGTGGTAAAATAGCTGTTTATCCCAAAACGTTTAGTAGCAATGAATCCTTGATTGGAATTATTTCCCGCATGGTTAATCCTATTGGAAGACATGTTGATGAAAGCTCCCCAATGGTAGATGTAAGATTAAAAGATGGATCAAGAGTTAACATTATTATCCCTCCATTAGCCTTAGAAGGGCCATCTATAACAATTCGTAAATTTTCAAGGAAAAAAATTACAATGGATGATCTAATTCAATTTGATACTTTAAATGAAAATATGAAAAAATTTTTAGAAATTTGCGTTAAACATAAAAACAACATAATAATTTCAGGCGGAACAGGCTCTGGTAAAACAACAACATTAAATATTTTAGGTTCATATATATCAGAAGGTGATCGTATAATAACTATAGAAGATACAGCAGAATTGAAATTAAACGAATACCACAATCATATTATAAGGCTTGAGGCACGACCACCTAATATAGAAGGCGAAGGCGAGATTACGATTCGACAACTTGTCAGAAATGCTTTACGTATGCGATGTGATCGTATTATATGCGGTGAATGTCGAGGTGCTGAAGCGTTTGACTGTTTACAAGCTATGAATACAGGTCATAGTGGATCAATGGTAACTGCACATTCAAATTCACCAGAAGATATGCTTTTAAGACTTGAAAATATGGTTGTTCAGGCAGGGCAAAATTTACCAAGTAGGGCAATTAGAGAACAGATTGTATCAGCTATTAATATTGTTGTTCAACAAAATCGTTTTGAATGCGGATCTCGTAAAATAACTAATATATCAGAGCTTACTGGTATTGATGAAGATGGTAAAATTATAGTTCAAGATATTTTTTATTTTAAAATAGATGGTATTGATAAAAATAATAAAATTAAAGGTTCATTTATGGCTACAGGATGGATACCTGAATTCTTTGATAAACTCCAAAAACGAGGAATTGATGTAGACATGAGTATATTTAATAATGCATAAAAAATAAGGAGCAAAACAATGATTATTTTTTCATATATTTTTATCTTTTTAGCAGTCAGCCTTTTTGCATTGGCATTTATCAGGCTTATTAACAATGATCTTTTAAAATATAAAGCTGACTATATAATTACACTTTCAGAACTATTTATTTTTTTAGAGCCTCGCAGACTTTTAATGTATTATTTTATTGTGATAATCTGTGGTCTGTTATGTGGCTGCTTTATCTTTTGTATCTCAGGACAAATTACTTATCTTTTTATTTCAGCAATTCTTTCTATTCTTTCACCTGTAATATGGCTACGATTTATGAAAAAAAAACGATTTAAATTATTTGACGAACAATTACCAGATAGTCTGACAATTTTATCCAATTCACTACGAGCAGGTCAAAATTTATCTCTTGCAATAAATACGCTTGTAAACGAACAAATACCTCCTATATCTCAAGAATTTGCCCTGGTTATTATGCAAAACCGAATAGGACTTTCAATTAAAAAGGCATTAGAAAATCTTAGTGAAAGAGTTTTAAGCGAAGACCTTAAAAAGAACGAAGACCTTCAGCTTTTGGTCACTTCTATAAATATAGTACATGATATGGGGGGAAAACTTACAATAATATTTCAATCAATAGAAGAGTTAATTCGTAAAAGAAAAAGAATTCAAAAAAAGATACGTTCACTTACAGCTCTTGGTAAAATTCAAGGCACTATAACCTCATTAATTCCTTTTGGTATAGGGACATTTATGTATTACACCTGTCCTAATGAAATGAACTTAATGCTGACTTCTAACTTTGGTAGAATATGTATTCTAATTATAATAATTTTACAAATAATAGGCTTTTTTGCGATTCGTAAAATAACAGACATTAAAGTATAAGGAGTAATTATGATTTTTATATTAACAACAAGTTTTTTTAGTGTATTTTTATTCTTTACAGGCTTATTTGGCTTAATTCTAAAAACAGGTATGCTTAATGAAAATAAGTATCGTAATGCAGGTAAAGAAGCTGGATATTTCTATAGACTACAAAAAATGCTAATTTATAAACCTGTTATTTTAAGATTAGCAGCATTTAATAGAATTTTTGGAGAGGATAAAATTAATCATTGGTACAAAAGAAAGCTTATAACCTCTGGAAATCCATGGAGATTAATTCCTGTTGAATTTTTTGCCTATAAAGAACTATTAGCAGTGTTATTTGGAATCTTATTAAGTTATTTATATTTTTATTCTACAAATGAAATTAATGTTATTGTCATTATAATTTCTATTGTTGCCGGATTTAGAACTCCTAATTTTTTGCTTGATTATAAGATTAAAGAGCGTAAAAAATCAATACTTATCGACTTACCATTTTTTATTGATATTATAGCACTTGCAGCAGCAGCAGGATTAGATTTTAAAACAGCAATCGAAAAAGTTGTAAAAGAAGGGCGTCCTGGTTATTTAAGATCTGAATTTGACAAATTGCTTCAAGATTTAAAAGTCAGTCCATTATTAAATGTAGCTTTAAATAATATGGCAGATAGAATAGATTTATACGAAGTAAGGTCATTAGTATTAGCATTAATTCAAGCAGACAAACAAGGAACGCCGATAAAAGATACTTTAAAAACTCAATCAGAAATAAGACTTGAAGAAAGATTTTTAAAAGCAGAAAAATTAGCACAAGAAGCACCCGCAAAAATCATATTTCCTTTAGTACTGTGTATATTTCCACCAGTTTTGATGATTATTGGAGTTCCTTTTTATCTTAAATATTTAGAATCAGGAGGATTTTAAATGGCTATATATAAAATTGTTAATCTTACAAAAAATCAGATTATAGCTGATAATGTTAATATAGCACAATCATTTTTTCAAAAGACAAAAGGACTTATAGGACGAACTAAGCTAAATAAAGGTGAAGGCTTGTATATATCTGGATGCAGATCAATTCACATGTTTTTTATGCAATTCTCGATAGATGTTATTTTTATTGATAAAAATTATGAAATTACAAAAATAATAACTGATTTAAAACCATTTAGATTAGCTTTCGGAACATACTTTAGTAATGGCGTAATTGAACTTCCATGCGGTATATTAGAACAAAAATCATGTGATATTGGTGACAAAATCGTTTTTATAAAGTCTAATTTTTAGCTATTGGTCAATATTGCTTCTTACTTTATCTGATATAAATCGTTGACGATTTCGTTAATTGGGGTACTGGCAGCATTCGTGGCAAAATTTACGGTCTTGATAATTTATCTACCAGCAATAACAATATAGCCATTTATAAAATCTAAAATCTCAATAAATGTCAGATTGAAGTATACCCTATCTGGATGTCAGATTATTTTAAAATTATGTCAGAATAGAGTTATTTTTATTATTTATTGACATATAATAGATAAAGTCTTAGACTTTAAACTGACACAATAAAAAATGGACTCAATTTATGAT
>Ga0272440_1000695_pt1 | contig 28360 bp, 5 predicted proteins | sample SSMMMBAug17_FD_192440 | JGI IMG/M metagenome (GOLD analysis project Ga0272440, IMG submission 192440) | Marine sediment archaeal communities from Little Sippewissett salt marsh, Falmouth, MA, United States - SSM-MMB-Aug17 | ecosystem: Environmental > Aquatic > Marine > Wetlands > Sediment ... | reverse complement strand
TATGAGGGCGCTTTAGCGTCCTTTCTCAATTCAGCGTTGGGCTTTAGCCCTACGCTGTTCTTGGGGTTGCCGAAATCGAGCATTCCTTGTATGAAATTCACTTCCCCTAAACTGTACATACGCCCGAGGTGGCTCTGCCACCTACGAACTGAACAGGCGGCAGAGCCGCCAAGAACACGTTCCCAGGCAGAGCCTGGGAACGAGCACCGGAGCGAGTTTGCCTTAACCTGACGGCTATGAGGTTCGCCCCTACATCATAAAAAATAATAAATATCCAAAATACCAAATAATTTCAATCCCCTTGAGCATTCCACTTGATCATAAAAATCACATCCGCCAACCCAATAACCCCATCCAAATTCATATCAAAGGGATAACACTTCCTGTCCAAAACACCTGCAACAACCTGTAACCCCTCAATGATCTTTTCCATTTTTGATGGTGGCAACACATCAAAATCCACAATCTTGTTTTTATGCAATAAATCCAGATAATGTGCTTCATCAATACGATTCGTGTCTGGATAATAAGCAACAGGCGCATCTGATGGAAATACCCCCAAAATATAATCCAAGGCCGGACTCAGGCCATCAATGACATAATGTCCAGTGCTATCAGAAATAACTTCATGGGATTGTCCATTTTGAATCGCTACCACTCGCGCCCGAAGCCCTATATCACATTGCGTGGTGATTCTTCCGGATATTTTTCGATCCATCCGCAAATAAAAATCAATATCCTTCCGGCCAGTTACAACCCTTGTGAAGTGACCATCCAGATCTGCACCATCAAAGGCCTGAAAAGGATAATTAGTCGTATCAATTTCAACAATATACCCTTTTTCTGGTTCAGAAACAGGTGTCAATTCTGTAATTGTATACCGACCATTGGCATCACTCAAAGCACTGTTTTGATCATTCATTTTGTCTGACCGGGCTGTTACCCAAACACCTGCCAGTTGTGAATTATCGGAGTTGTATACTGTGCCAATGATTGTTCCCCGCATATTGGCGGTTTCATCCAGTATGATATCTATTTTTTGAATGGATGGCGCCGATGGTGTCACCAGGCTCGCTTTTTGCCATTGGGAAACTGAATACAAGGGATGAACGGCTCCCACCTGATCTGACTCTGGAACCGCATAATAATAGTCCTTGACCAATGATTCCCACCAAACAGATACCAGATAGTCATTGGCCTGTTTTAAATGCGTTATCGAATAGCAGCCATTTTCATCAGTTAATGCAGTTACGCCAAACAAGGCATCATTGGAATAGATATCCACCTGTATGCCAAAAATGCCAGAGTCGAAATTACCTGACTCAGCATATACACAGCCCTGAATACCAATATTGGGCGCTCGCTCCAATGAAAAATCAATATGGGTTAAATTGTTGTCCTGTGTAGATAATTTATCTGCCTGGGATTTGTTTTCCTTCTGATTATAATATTGTTGAAAATACTGGGTTTCACCATATGGCGGCCAGGCAGAAACAATCAGGTTGCCGGCTTTGGGTAGTTTATCCAGAATATACTTTCCTTGATTATCTGTTACTGAGCTTTTCAGCAACCGACTATCCTGAAAAACTTCTACGATATAACCCGCCAGCCCTTTTCCAGTATCTTTTGCCATGACTGTTCCTTGTAGTATTCGTGATTTCACCCAAATATAATTGGTCTTTTCAATGGTTTTAGAGCCATCAGCCCCAAAGGCTGTCAGTCGAACCGAATAATAGCCGGGTTGTGTGTATTCATGTGTCGGGTTTGGGTTTGTGCTCATTGCACCATCACCAAATTTCCATTCGTAGCGGTTTACATTGCCCTGAACCTGGGATACAAATGATACATCCAATGGCGCATACCCCTCTCTGGCATCTTGGGTAATAAAATTGACAAAAATCGCACTGACGCGCCGCACTGTCACTGTAAATGATGTCGAAGCCACCGCCTGACCATCATAAGCTGTCACAGTATACACCTGAGTACCAGATTGATTGGGAATAGGATTTAACCCAATCCTGCCTGTTGATGGATTTATTTCAGAATTCACCACGACACCAGTTTGTGGGTACAATTCATAGGCAACTGGTTGATTCTGTTCATCAATGGGTACAATATCCGGAATGACTTCCACCCATTGCGTTTCAGTAAAATTTTGCGGCAGGCTGATTTCTGATGGGCTTAATGTAAAGGAAGGTGGATCATTCACTGCCATTACCTGGATTGTCAACTGATCTTCATCTTGGGCCTGATAGCGCTGACCATCGTCAGAAATAATGGTTACTACCTGAGTGCCATTGGCATTGGCAATGGGAGAAATGGACATGCTGCCATTGTCACGATTGAATGAAATGTTTACAATATCAGGCGTTTCACTGGACAAACTAAATTGTATGATCTGATTCTGTTCATCCAATGGCACGGGATCAAGCTTACTTGTGATCAATTGTGTTTCTGGAAAATCTTCAGATAATGTCAGTGTATGCTGACTTAAACTGAATTTGGGTGGATCATTGACCGGCTCTATTGTTAATGAAATGGATATTTCAGTGGCATTGTTTTCCGCCTGTCCATCATCGGCAACAACCTTTATCAATTGAGACCCATTGCCATCATTCATGCTCTGAATTTCAATCAATCCTGTTTCATGATCAATATCAATCCAGGCAAAATCGACTGTTGATGGGTTCAGGGAATAGGTCGTTGTCTGATTACTTTCATTGGATGGACTCAAGCCTGGAATGAGAAGAATACTCTGCTTTTCACTAAAATCCTCTTCAACATTGATAGAATAACGACTTAAAGTAAATTGCGGCGCATCATTTACTGACAGCACTGTCAATGTCAGTGCCTGGGCATAGGATTGATTGGTCGCTTTGTAATCATTTGCAATCACTGTAAATACCTGTGTGCCAAACTCATTTTGATTACTGCGGAAAGTGATTTCTCCAGAGATATCATTTATATGCACATTGGCAATGGGGGTTTCCTTGGGAAGGAGTGTGTAGCGGATGTTATCATCTATTTCATCCAATGGTATCTCCATGGGAGTAACATAGATTGTACGATCTCCCACAAAATCTTCATTGACTGTCACTTCATTGGCACTTAATTGAAATGCTGGCGCATCATTGACAGCTTGAATGATCAGGTGAAAAAATTGTGAAGATTGTGAATGCTCCTCCTGTCCATCATCCGCAATAATTTCAAATTGTTGACTGCCATTGGCATTGGCAATACTTTTCAAGTTGATCCGGTCAGCCTCATTATCTACCGAAATATTAACAAAATCACAATTTGATGGAGACAATTGAAATGTAAGTGTTTGAGATACTTCATCCATTGGCACACCAATCATTTCCCAGGATAGTGTTGTTAAACCAATGAAATCTTCAGCCAGAACTATTTCATTGGCATCCAGTTTAAAAGCAGGAATATCATTGACTGGTGTAATGTCTAATATCAATGTTTGAGCATAGGTATTACTGACAGACTGTTGATCATCTGCAATAATGGTGATGCATTGACTCCCATTGGCATTGGGCAGTGAAGTCATTGTTAATTGACCGGATAGTGAATCAAAGGAAAATTTTGCCAGATCATTACCCTGGGTTTGGAAATCATAGATGACAGTCTGATCCTGTTCATCATCAGGTATACTTCCAGGAAAAACATTGACTGTCACAGGCCTGCTAAAATCTTCCATCAGCGTCATTGATTGAGGGTGCAACGTAAATACCGGTGGATCATTGACCGGCTCAACAAATACTCGAAAGGTTGTCTTTGCAGTATTGTTTTTGGATTGATGATCATCGGCTGTAATTGTAAAGGTTTGATCACCTGTTTTATTTGGAATTGTGTCAATGTAAATTTTCTTTGCATTACTATCAACTGAAATATCAATAAATTCAGCTGATTTGGGCGTCAGAGCATAGCTTACCGGTCCACTTTCATCTGCTGATAAATACATGGGAGAAATATCGATAATGGTTGTTGTTGGGCAATCTTCATAAATAATCACCTGGGTTTCTGACAATGAAAACTCAGGGGGATCATTCACAGATGTCACAGTTAAGTCAAAATATCGAAAAGACGTATTATTCGTTTTCTGAAGATCATCTGCAGTTATCTTAAATCGTTGATATCCATGCTGATTGGCCTTGCTTGTAATCTGAAATACACCATCCAGAGCACTGATTGTAGAAATCGTAGCAAAAGCAACTTCTGTTGGAAATATGTTAAAACTCACTGGCTGATCTATCTCGTCCACTGGCGGATCTTGAATGATTGCCTCAATTGTCGTTGTTCCAGAAAAATCTTCGTGCAATGTAACAGCAGTTTGCGATAGCGTAAAGCGGGGTGGATCATTTTCTTTGGATACAATCAACTCAATATTTCGGCTGGCTTGATTATATAAATCACTGTGATCATCAGCAATAATGGTTAATATTGCCGATCCACTTAGATCGTTTATACTTTGAATAGAAATGGTCCCGGTGTTTTGATCGATACTAATATTGGCAAAATCAACAGTTTTCGGAGACAGTCGGTATGTAACCACCTGCTCTGCTTCATCGACTGGCTGCAAATCAGCAATAACTGATACTGTTTCGGTTGTTGAAAAATCTTCGGCCAGTGACACAACTGTTCGATCAACGCTAAAGGTGGGCGGATCGTTGACAGAATAAACATTGATATCAACTTGTTGGGAGTGATCTGGGTTTTCATCCACACCATCTTCATGGGCAGTCAATGTTATCACAGCCTGGCCAGATAGATCTTTCATGGATTCAAAGGTTAATGTCCCTGTTTGCTCATCAATACTGACTGCGATAAAATCCAGTGATTCCGGATGGATTGAATAAGTAACCACTTGATCCTGTTCATCTAAAGGCTGCTCCATGGGCGTGACAGTCAGCGTAAGAATTTCAAAATCTTCGTGAATATTGATAGACTCCGCGCTGATTTCAAATATGGGCGGAGAGTTGACATCAAGAACAGTCACACTGAATTGTTGTGTAAATGTAGCAAATTCAGAGGCATTTTCACTGGCAATGACAGCGATTGTTGCAACACCATTTTGATTATGCCTTGGCAGTATTTGAATGGTGTTTTGAATTTTATTCAACTGAATGTCCAGCAAGCTTGAATTCACTGGACTGATAGAATAAATGACCGACTGAGCAGTTTCATCCTGGGGCTGTTGGCCGGGAATAATATCAATAACTATGGGCTGAAGTTGATTTTCCTGGCATTGCATCACTGTATCTGACAACTCAAAAATCGGCGGATCATTGACAGGGTTGATATTTAAGGTGAATGAATCTGTTGCAGTCAGTTCTGGATCCAATTGATCCACAGCATGAATTGTAAACTCCTGTGTCCCATTGCCATTGGGTTTGTGAGTAATCGTTATTGTGCCAGTATCTGAGTCTATGGCAATATTGGCAAAATCAATACTTGTGGGTGTCAGGCTGAATGTGGCAGACCGATCAGGAAATAGTGTGTTGGTTTCCAGAATCGTTTCAACAATTTCCACATCAGGGAAATCCTCTGCCAGTTGCACAATATCTCGAGTGACCTGAATTGAAAGTGGCGGCATTTTTTCCAAAATATGCAAATCAAATGTGGCAGTGACTTGATTGTTCTGAGCCTGGTTGTCATCAGCAGTGACCTCAAAACTTGCACTGCCGGTCTCGTTGGAAATGCTGGATATGGTTATAATACCTGTTGATGGATTGATATTGATATTGGCAAAGGATACTGAACTGGGTGACATCCTATACACAATGTTTTGTGTTTTTTCATCTGCTGGTATTTTGCCAGGATAGGGCGTAATGGTCACTGTTTCTTCAAAATCTTGTTCCAGGCGAACATTTGTATTGCTGAGATGGAATGATGGTGGATCATTCACTGGCGCAACATTAATCCATATGGATTGATGGGCCAGGTTATTTTCAGTCTGGTTATCATCAGCCCAGATCTCTACTTTGCTCATGCCATTGGCATCAGGAATACTGGTAATGGTCAACTGGCCGGTATCAGGATTGATAACCAGTTGAACAAATTCAATTTGTGATGGCGACAGATAGTAATTTACCGATTGACTGGTTTCATCCTCTGGCACAGATTCAGGAATGACATTGATTACATAGGTTTCAGTAAAATCTTCACTGGCAGTAATTTCAGTCTGATCCACCTGAAACACAGGGGGATCATTAACAGGGATAATTGTAATGGGAAGGGTTTTCCTGACCACTGCATTTTGGGGCTGAAGATCAGTTGCTACGATTTCAATATCAATATGGCCACTTTTGTTCTCAATGGCACTCAGCGTCAGTTTGCCAGTAGTTTCGTTGATGGTTGTATGAAATTTGCTGTTTGTTTCAGGTGTGATATAGTAATTGACTTTCTCTGAGGCTTCATTTGATGGCACTGGTGCCGGTTTTACAATAATATCAAAGGTTCCAGGGAAATCTTCATACAGAGTTACCTGGGCGGGCTCACAGGTAAATTCAGGTGCATCATTGACAGATACCACAGTCACATGGATTGCAATGGTGTCGGATAAGGGCTCAATGGCAGTATCAAATACACCGATGATCAATTGATCCTCGCCATGAAAATTAACATCAGGCGTATATTGAAAAACCTCAGGTCTTGCGCCAATTCCAGAAACAGATGCATCACCATGTTCCGGGGGGGTTACCAGCTGCCATTCAAGAGTATCACCATCTGGATCATTTGCAGAAATATATGGCGGTGACCATGTATCTGTTGAAAAATCTTCGCTGATAGTAACCTCAATGGGTCCAATCTGATTGATATCCGGTGCTTTATTGATACGAATCACATGAAATGTAATTGAATATGTGTTTTCGCTAAAGTCCAAATCACTATCTTGCACTTGAAACGCCAGGGAGGCATAATTTTGCCCGCTATCATTAATTCCTGGCTTGTAAATCAGGTGATTCACTTGGGCTGCATCCAGGATTTGTTGATTGGTAACAAAGTCTGTTTGAAGTGTCAATTGCCCCTTTACAGGCAATTGAGTGATTCGAATGGCTTGAAATGTATCGTATGGATCCTGATCGAAAAAAGCAAAATCAGTGATTGTAAATGGGTAATACTCATTTTCCATAATAGACACTGTTTTATTCTCACTGGTTGGCAAATGATTGGCCAGATCGTATTCAAATGCACTGACAATATCGAGATCAGTGGCATCACCACTAAATGTATTGGTTTGTAAATCCACCCGGCTTAAGGATATCCATTGGTCATTCTGTTTGTATGCCCCCATAAAATACTTTTCATTTCCATTACCAATGTTGGCATCCGAGTATTCTGCCTCAAGATGACAGGTCATGTCAGTAATGCCTGATTGTTCAATTTGCCAGTATTGAGCCAATGAATTCAAAGCACCCATAGGCGCATTTTCAGTAATATGCTGATTGTGAAGGCTGACATCAATAAACGCCGATTGCTCTATCTGTGCAGATAAAAGATCCATTGTCAATGGCGTTGACTGCGTATATCCCAGGGGAAAAACACATGTTCGTGTGCCTGTAATATACTGACGAATCTTTCCGGTATCGTTTGTAACAATGAATGAATCCTGGCCCGAAACTTTCACAGAGGCTTCAGGTCCCAGGCTGAGATTGTGTTTATCCAGTTGAAGTTTGCCATTGAGCATTGTCAATCGACCATTGATTTGCCTGTCAAAAGCCAGATTGATTGTCCCCGAGCTATTGATAATTAAGTTGTTTGGGCCATCCACCGATGGAAATTCATTTCCAGTAGTAAAATTATCAATGGCATACTCAAGGGCAGCATCTGCACTATAGGTTAACAAATTATTGATAATCAATTGACCACTATTGATTGTCAGCCGGTTATCAATATGCACATTTCTAAAGGCCACAAAATGATTCCCTGTTTTTTGGATAATGAGCTGGTTAAAATCGGCAAAACCAGTTCCAGAACCTGTTTTGTAAACCAGATCCACCATCCACCAATGGACAGAGCTTAAAATATTTGGAAATCTATTGCCTGTGGAACGTCTGGATTCTTGTATCTTGCCATCTGGAAAATTGCTTTCAATTTGATCACTTAAAAAATAAGGTTCTCCGCCAGTATATGCAGCCAGGATATAAGATTCATTGCCTGTCAATGTGACAGGTTCAGGGAGTGTATGTTCTGTCCATCGGCCTTCTGATCCATTGACTGTAACAGTGGCCAGCATTGTTCCTTTGTCTGTCCATAAGGTCACATTTTTACCAAAGTAATGGCGGAATGAAAACACAGTGATATCATCAAAAATTTTAAATTTATATCCCAGATAGTAATTGCCATAATAGTCGTATCGCTGGGTATAATCAACATTGCCCACGAGTCTGGTTTCAGGCCCCAGGCCGCTGGCTTCGACATCAGTATTGCCCCGAAAACAAATCGCACCATTTTGAGGAATCAGGGTGCCATTCTTTTTATATTTGCCATAAATGTTGAGCTGATAATTACCCAAATTCAGTGATGCATTGCGTTTAATCTCAATATCTTTACAGTTTGCTGTGGCTGTCAATCGTGGCATGTTGGGACAGCCCGGGTTGATAAGGACATTGTCCGAATTTTTGGGAACTCCGCCTGTGTTCCAGTTTTCCGGTGTTGACCAGTCTGAGCTGACATTCCCCAACCAGATCCCCCCTCCCGGCATGTTACATTCTGCGCCCAGAGTTGTGTTGATTTGCGGTGTGGCATTTTTGTAGACAAACATCCAATCCACAGTGGCATGCCCCCCCAATTGATAGGTTGAAATTGCAGCATGAGCGGTTGGCAAAGGATCATCTTCGTACTCAATGTAATTGTCATCAAATCCATACCCTTGATTTAACGCGATGGTAAACAAATGTGTCAGGTTTTCATCATACAGGGCAATGGCCTTGTTTGTTTCATGACTGGTGTCAGTGGCAAAATTTTGTTTGCCATAACGATTCAAGGTTTGATAGCCATAAATACCTGTTCTATCAACCCAGGGATCAGTACCAGGAGTAAAACCAAAGAGAATAAAGACATTGTCTGTGTTCAAAGCAGCCTGATACACTGCTGCATATGCATAGGTTTTCGATGATTCAAATGATTTCACTGATGACATCCCCCCACTGGCATTCAGGGATTTGATGATCAGCGATCCATTGGATATTGAAGTTGTTATTTGGCGCGTATACCATTTTTCTGTATCAAGCTGTGTACCAGAAAAGTCATCAAACAAGGCAAATGTGTCTTCACCATTGGATGCCGGGCTCATGCTTTCTTTGCCATACTCCATATCAAAGGAAGTCACATCTGGGTCGAGAATACGTACCCAGATGATGGATTCTCCCTGTGAATTCCATTCTTGAATCCAATAAGGATAATTTTTACTCCCTTTTTTGAATCGAATATCTGCCCCCCCATCCAAAACATTGTCATATTCAAAAGTATCTGGATCCAGAATCACTTGTACTTGAATATCTTCAGCAGGTGTTCGCGCGCTTAAGGTAATGGTTCGGATAAAAATGCCACTGCCGCTGGCAGTGATTTTTTCTGTTTTTGCATTTTCAGAATGATGTAAAATTTGATCCTGAACACTTTGCGTACCTGATGGTCGAAATCTTACATAAAGTTGTGTTTCAGGCACTTCTGCATTTGTGGGAGGAATATGCAAGGATTGTGGATAGGCAATAAAGCCTGTTTCAGTTTGTGTAGAGATTTCAAACTGATCTGGTGGCGTAATTACAATATCAGATATCAGGTTTTGACCTGATATGGCATAGGTTTTTTCATCGGAAATACCGCCTGCTTTAACCCCGCAAAAATGATTCAGATGACCGGCCAAAAGGATGCGGCTGGCAAAAATATCATGTTCACCACCAGTAAATAGGCCCAAATCATTTACAATGCCAACAAATACAGGGGATTGATTTTGTGCTGGATTCAGCAAGTACCAATTCTGTCCATTCCATCGCCCAAAATAAAGTCCATTTTTATTGCCTAGAATGTCTGTATCATCAAGGTCTGCAAGAACAGTACACGAATAATTGCTGATACCTGATGATGTCACCTGCCAGTATTGATCCGCATAGTTTGAGATACTTGTGTTTTCATCCGGCTTATCATGACGTGTATAAATGGTGACTTCACCATCATTGAATATACCATCGTGGAATATCAGCGTAAAAGGCGCATAATCGGCATTCTCACTGAGACTCCCCACCGGAAAGAACAATGTTTTGGGCTGATTGATTTCAGCAGTGACAGCACCGGTGCCATTGGTCACAATCAGGGCATCCTTTGAAAACAGGCCAGATAAAATGGCGGTTTCATGAATGTGCAAATCATAATCACCCAGGGCCAGATAGCCATTATTGATGATTAGTTTGTTTTCAATGATCAGGTCTTTGGATAAAGTGACACCCGCCTGGGAGTCAATCTGGATAACTGATGGTAATGGATCACTGCTCAATTCAGTGCCTGTGGTTTTGTGGGTTAAATTGGCATAGGTAAGTGTAGCGTTTGTGCCATATTTCAGTGGCGAAGTGAAATGCGGTACACCGCTTTTGAGAATCAATTCTTCTTGAATAATAACAACACCAAAGCTCAGCACAGCGCTGGCAGATTGTTTCTCAATGATTAACCGGTTGATTGGCAGAGGCTCTTCTGAGTATTGAATAATCTGACAATTACTGTACCCCCCCAGAACAACTGTGCCTGTTTGAGGATTGAATATGCCTTCATTTTGCCAGTCACCATGAATTTCTAGTATGGTGTTACCATTATCAAGATTGGCATTTTCCGCCATTGTCAGATTGCCTTTGATTGTTAATGGTGCGAAAAGCAACAACTGAGCGTTTTCTTTCATGGTTAAATGTTTGCACACAGCGGCATCATTAATAATGGGCGCATTGGTATAGGTGTAAGGAATGGTTGCATCAGATAATTCTGTTGGGACTTTATTGTCATCCCAGTTCATGGGATCGTGCCAGTCTGAGGATATATTTCCCCGCCACATACCGGGCTTGATAGAATACCATTCAATGGTGGCATCATCATATAAAACAAACTCTGCTGGTGTGCTTTCGCCGCCGGTAATGGATACACTGGATGATGGTGACACTTCCCAACTGATTGGATAGCCTTTGCCAGTGGCAGAAATGTTTGAATTTTTTGCATAATAGATTGTTTGAAGATTGCCCGGCTGAATTGCTTCACCAGAAATACTTTTTCCAGTGAGACTGCACGTATTATCCCAATGAATGTAATTGGTCATACCGCCTTCAATATCGCCATCATGAAGCTCACCGCCACGCAAACCGGTTGATTGGCCGATCACTCTAATTTGGCCGGCACTGCTTTTGTTAATATTGAGTCCGCCGGTGTTGTCAAAGACAGCCTGATACATGGTAAAGGATTCTGAATTTTCTACTGTCAATGCGGCACCGATAGCATGCCAGTTGTTGAACTGGCATTGATCAAAATCAAATGCATCATCTTCAGGACTTTCACCAATGCCTGCACCAGATTTGATCAACAATCCCTGTTCAGTGAAAATTCTTGCAAAAATGGCATTTTGTGCCTGGATATTGCCTGAGCTTTCAATAGAAAAACTGGCCTGGCTTTCATTTTCCGAACTGGCAACCAGGTAGGTGGCATCAATAATTTGCATATTGCCAAAACACCAGGTTTTGGCATCATTTTCAAATGTGCCGCCATGTAAATGAAAATGGGCATTGTTGTCAATCCTGACCCCCCAATAATGATCAGATGATTGATTGTTGATAACCACCTCACCGCCAGTCTGCTGATAAAAACCGCCTTCGGCCACATGGATAACTGCATCAAAATCATCTTCAACAAAAACATCTCGAAAAAATTGTCCGCCAGACATCAGAAACTGGCCATCAGACTGAATCAGCAATGCTTTGACATATGCATTATCCTGGTTGACATGTATTTGTGCCCCATCTTTCAACAACAATCTGGCATCATCCACACCCGACTGATCCCCAATGATTATTGATGGCCCCGCTCCAGTAAAAGAAAGTGTATGAGAACTGAGATCAAACTCTCCTTTATGAATAAACAATTGGGAGAACCGGGGCGCTGGGCCTGATAACATAAACTGATGATCTGTTTCTGCCAGATCAATGCGCACTTGATATAAATCGTGTCCACCAAAACCTGCCAGAACTTGCAAGTTGCCTGAACCCAAAGAATGGAACATGAACACACCGCCCGGGCAGTTGATATTTGCTGATGGATCTATCAGCAAAGCACCTGCTTGACCACAGCAAGGCACTTGAATATCAATCTTTCCACCTGTGACAGTCAGGCTTGCATCCCCATCAACCAGAAACCTATTCATTGCAGGTGTCTGAGCAGGTGATATTTTGGATAATTGGTTGCTTTCTGCACCCACTGTCAATTGTCCACCGGATAGTTGTAAATGGCCATTGCCAGCCACATGAAATATATCAGCAATAGCAATATGACCTGTTTCCATTTGGAACATGCCGCCATCATTAATTTTTACACAGGTTTGTGGATTGGTATCTGGCATTCCCACAGACATAACAGACTCAATAACAGTGAACTTGCCTTTTGAATTAATTTCAATGGCATTATTGTCATGGGTTTCCTGAGACCAGGTACTATCATTGAGTTCAATGGCACTGTATGCAATAACACGTGAGGTGCTGGTAAATGAGGCTCCAGGTAATAGTTTTAAACTGCGGCATTGGTAGATACCATTATTGGCATTGACATACAAAGGCTGATTCAATACCGGATAAAATGGCAGATTGTCACCAATGGTAACATCAATTGTATGATCCGGAACGTGATAATCGCTCCAATTGCCTGGTTCTGTCCATTCAGAGGACAGATCACCAATCCATTTGCCAGGAAATCCAGAATACCAGACAATTTTTGCATTTTCATTGATTGTAAATTTTGCAGATTCACTATCCCCGCCAGAAGGTTCAGCTGCTTCAGGAGGAACAATGTGCCAATGAATGGCAGTGCCAGTCAATAGTTCACCTGTTGCTGTCACTGACGTTCCGGCGCCATAATAGTAGGTTTGATTCATTGCTGGTGATTGTGCCCTGGCAGATTGATCGTTGCCCATGAGTGTTCGGGTATTTTCCCACTGAATGAGATTGATTGTACTGCCTTCCGGGTCAGAATCAAATTGCTCCCCGCCCCGATTTCCCAATGATGAGCCTGTAACATAAATAGTGGCATTACTGTCTTGATAGATATTAATGCCATCCGGGTTGTTAAACACAGGATTATTGATTGTAAAGGATTCGCCATTACTTAATGTCAATGCATGTCCTGAAGGGTGCCAGTCTTCAAATTCACAGTGATCAAAATCATCATCATCGTCACCAGTTTGGGTTCCCACCAATGCATATTGTTTTACATTGATTCCAGGCTTTGCTGATGAATGACTGTAACGAGAAAATTTTGTATGCCGGGCCTGAATGGTTGCATTGGCCAATATATTGAATGATGTTTCACTTTCATTTTCACTGGATGACACTTTGATATGGCCGCCATCCAGGTCCATCAGGCCATGACAGTCAATACCAGCATCATTTTCAAACACCCCTCCAGTCATGCGGAAAATGCCATTTTCATTGATTAAAACATCCCAGGGTTTATTATCCTGATGGTTATTGATTGTCACAGTGCCGCCAGATTGCTCAAAGGATCCTGATTCAATCCAGAGGACCCGATCATAGGAATCGTTTAAGGTGAGACTCCTGGCAAATGAGCCACCAGACATTGAAAAAGTGCCACCAGCATAAATATGCATGGCGCAAATCCTGGGGGCATTTCCTGTAATTTGAATATCCCCTGCGGTCATTTCAAAACGAGCTTCTGCTTCAGCACTGTCATTGCCAATGGTGATTGCTGTTCCACTGCCATATATCTGGACAGTGTTGCCATTGGGATCAAATACACCTTTGTCTATAAATAAATTTTCTATTTGAACAGTGTTGGATATCAGTTTGACTGCCTGGCTGGCGCGATCCATTTGAATGTGGATATCATTCACAGTGTGCCCACCAAAATCTACATACATGATATCATGGGCATCACTACGTTCAAAGTAAATGGGTGCGTTGAGAAATGTAATTTCTGCATGGGTATGAAACTGGATAGAAGCAGTATCCAAATCAGCACAAGCTTTGATGCGGATTGGAGCGTTATCCAATTGGGCCTGGGCATTTTCATCAATTATGAATACTTTATCAGTCAGTCCGCCTCCCAGTCCAATGGATAGCGGTGTATTGGTCAAGTGTGCTTTTGCATGGGGGGTTAAATGCAATCCATGAGATATCTGGATAGAACTGTTATTTGATATCAGTTCTCCATTATCTGTTATCGTAATACCTGCCAAAGGGGACTGTTGGCTGTCACCAATCAATAATTCACTATTGTTATTGATCAACAATCTGCCTTGATCCCCCACCTGGAAGGCATTCATTTGATTGGCTGTGTGATACCAACTGGCGCCATTCATTTCAATGGTGTTGAAACAGTAAACATTGTTCTGCGTCGTGATCGTTGTTCCGGGTTCCATGATCAGGCTTTTACATTGATTGCTGCCTTGTGGGCCATTAATAGATAAGGATTCACTTAAAATTGGATAATGGGAACACTCTGCAGGAATGATTACATCAATTGTGATATCTGGAATTTTATGATCATGCCAGTTGGCTTTATCAGTCCACTGGCTGGACTTTGCACCTGTCCATTGGCCGGAATTGCCTGAATACCAGGTAATGTTAGCGTTTTTTATCAATGTCACCTGTGCTGGACTGCTTTCACCTGATTCAGGGATACTGGCGCCTTCCGGCGTAATTTCCCATAATAGCGAGGAACCTTGAAAGGTTGCGCCTGAAATGTCAATCAACGTATTGGCCGCGTAGTAGCAGGTGGCATTATTCTCTGGATGTAATGCCTGGCCGGTTGACTCTCGGCCATACAAATGAATGGTGTCTGACCAGTTAATTTTATTGACAGTGCTGCCTTCAAACTCGCCATCAAATGCCTCACCCCAACGCGAGCCCTGTGCTGAACCTGTGACATCAATATATCCCTGTGTTTTGGTAATGCTTGTGCCATCAGAGTTTTCAAATGTGGGATGGGTCATGGTAAAGGATTCTGAATTTTCAACAGTCAATGCCATTCCCTGGGGATGCCAGTTTTGAAAGGTGCAGCCATCAAAGTCCAAGTCATCATCACCACTGGCATCACCAATGTTTGCATGATTGTACACATGAATGCCGGATTCACCACTGACATGTGAAAACCGATCAAAAATAGTATTTCTGGCGGCGATAGTCGCGCCCAGACGAATTTCAAAAGATACAGTCTTTTCATCCACCTGGGATGCCACATTGAAGGTGCCGCCCTCAAATCGGATATTACCATAACATTTGAGAGAGGCATCATTATTAAACACCCCTGAGTTCATTTGAAACAGACCTGCTGAATCAATTGTCATGCCCCAGCCATCTTGGGCTTGATGATTGTTCAATGTGACACTGCCGCCATTAAGATAAAATTTTCCGCCAGTCTTGATATGAATGACATTTGTCAACGCATCATCAATGGATAGCTGACGTTCCAATGTCCCATTGCTTTGAATATCAACTAAACCATCCGAATTGACAACCAGGGCTTGCAGTGACGTTTTATCTTGATTCACCTGAATGGTGCCATTTTCAACAATAAGCGCAGCATCATCTGTCTCGCTCTTGTCCCCCACTGTAATGGCCGGGCTGTCTCCTGTAAAAGCAATTGTATTGTTATCTTGAAGTCGAACTGTGCCCCTCTTGATATCCAGCCTGTTGATTGTGTGGCTGGATTGACTAAACACGACTTCATTACTGGCGTCGAGTAATTCAATAGTCACCAATGGCAAGGGATGACTGTTTGGAATGACATAAATATATGGATTATCTTGTCTGGCATTTTTGAAAATGATATTGCCCCCATTGATTACAACATTGGCCTGATCATGAAAATACAAGCCTGGAGACGCCTTATCGGTTGACCCTTTAATCTCAATCGTGGCTTCATTGAGAGTAAAACTGGCATTTTCATGAATATCAAAGCGGGTATCCAGGCTTTCTGATGCAGTACCGGCATAAGTCCCTACCTGAACCAGCCCGGTATTGGCAATAACACTGGCGCCATTTTCAATCTTAAATGCATCAACTATGGCGATTGTGCTATGATTGAGCGTTAGCACAGCGCCATTGCCAATACGCAAATCTGTTTGAGAATGCAATGCAGTATCACCACAAGATAAGGTACTGTCAGATATTTCCAGAGTGCCGCTGTTGATATCAATGGCATTATCTGAATTATTCAGTTGGGTCCAGCTTGCAGAATTCATAAAAATACTGCCCTGGCTAATAACATTGCCTCGGGTTGTCATGTCACTGTTCTCTATATGAATTGACCCACCCGAATGAAGAAAAATATCTGTCTGAGTATCATTTTCCAGGCGATTGAAAACAAGGGAACCATTATTCAGTATTAATCGCGAAGACTGAAACAATTCAATGGCATTATTTTCATTGGTTTCATGCAACCAATGTCCATTGATTGTTATACTGCTGTAAGCCCTTACATAGGAGTGAACAGTCAATTCAGCATCAGCAGCCAGGGATAAAGACTTACACTGGATTGTGCCGGCATTCTGGTTAATATAGAGTGGAGTGTCAAGCACTGGATATTGTTGTAAATTGCCAGGTATTAAGACATCAATAGTCGCATCCGGCACCCGATGATCGCTCCAGTTTTCTGGATTGTTCCATTCTGAGGATGTCCTACCCGTCCAATGACCTGGAATACCTGAGTACCAGACAATTGTGGCATTGTTATCAATTGTAAAGGATGCAATCTTTCCCTCACCTTCAGCAGGTTCAGTGGCGCCTTGGGGCTGAATAATCCAGTGAATGACTGAGCCTGTCATTATTTCACCATTGGCCTGCACTGTTGCACCAGATGCATAATAGACTGTTTCGTTGGCTGCAGGCTTTACAGCGTAGGCTGTGGCATTTTCGGCGACCAATGCGCGGGTATTCTCCCAATTGATTGCATTTTGGGAGTTGCCTTCAGGGTCGCTGTCATATTGTTCGCCGCCGCGGGTTCCTGTATTTTCACCTGAAACATTAATGAATCCACTGGTATTCTTGCTAATGTTAGTTCCGCTATTGTTATTAAATGAAGGCGTTGTAATGGTGAAAGATTCACTGTTGTTCACTGTTAATGCGGTGTCTGGCCAGTTTTCAAAGGTGCAATGGTCAAAATCGTCAGCATCGTCACCCGAACTGGTGCCAATGCTGGCATTTTCGTAAATACGTATACCGGCTGAAACAAATTCTGTATTTTGTGCGTGAATGATGGCATTATCGTGAACATGGATTGCGGCATCAATTGCTTTGCTGTTTGATGCCATTTCAATCCTTCCACCATCCAGGTTCATAAGTCCCTTGCAGGTGATTCGGCTGTCACTTTGAAACAGGCCATTAACCAGTTTAAATTCACCTTCAATGAATGTCTCCCACTGGTAATATGCGTTTGAATTGTTGATTGTGACTGTCCCTCCAGTCTGCTCAAAAATACCCGATGGTGCGACCCAGATGACTCTATCATAATTATCTGTTAATGAACGTTTTCTTTCAAATACGCCATTGGAAATTAAAAATTTTCCATTGTTAAGGATATGCATGGCACAGATTCCTGAAAATGCACCTGTCACATGGATTTTGCCAGATTCGAGTTTCACAGTAGCTGAATTATTTTCATTTGTACTGCCAATGGTCATGGCGGTATTATCTCCAGTTATTTCAATATTTTGGCCATTGTTATCCAAGACGCCATTGTCTAGAAAAAGATGATTCATCTTGACACTGCGACTGACCAGTTGAAATGTTTGGTTGGCATCAGCCATTTGAATAGTTAAATCATCAATAGTGTTATTACCAAAATTGGCATGCAGGGTATCAATAGAAACATCTGGGCGGATAATGAAGTCTGTATTTTGCAAATCTAAAGTCGCATTGGTATGGAATAATATGGCTGGATAATTGATTCCCCCATCACCCACAAAAGTCAGTGAACTGTTATCTGATTCAAAACCAGTTTGCTCTGCCAGTTGAAATGAACAATCTGTTAATTGTGCAGACAGGCCCAGGAATAATTGACTGTTTGTCAAATCAATATTGCCCAAGGCTTCTACATGCAGTCCATGATAGATTTTAACAGTTGAGCTGATTAATTCCAAAATGCCAGAACTATTGATTGTCAGGCCGGCAAAAGGGGCTTGTGCGGGATCACCGGCAGTAAATGATGCATTATCCATCAAAAGTTTACCGCCATTAGCGATTTGAAACGAATCAATGGTATTTCCCAAATGATGCCATCTGGCCTGTTGCAATTCAATGCTACCATTGCAATAAACAGTGGCATGGGTGGTTATTGTTGTATTTTGGGACAGGGAGAGGCTCATGCAGTTATGGACACCGGTATTACTATTGATTGACAGGCTTTCATGAAGCACAGGATAATAGGTAGATCCAGCAACAATGGTAACCGGTGTTGTTTGTGTGGGGATTTTGTGATCACTCCAATTTGCCGGGTCATCCCACTGGCTGGATTGATACCCGCCCCATCTGCCAGCAATACCCGAGTACCAGGTAATCTGGCAATCATCAATGAGCGTAATGTGTGCTGCACTGCTTTCTCCGAATTCTGGTATGGTTGTTCCGGATGGTTCTGCTAACCAAAACAGGGAAAGACCATTTTGAGAGGCGCCCAGTATTTCAACTTGTGTATTTGATGCATAATACAGGGGCTGCCCATCCGGCGGACTGACTGCCAAACCTGTTCTCGATTTCCCGGACAACGTTACTGTATTATCCCAATTGACATGATTTTGGGTATAGCCTTCAGGTTCAGCATCGTAGAATTCTCCACCGCGTGTACCTGTATTGGATCCAGTTACTGTAATCATACCTGTGGTTTTGACAATATTGTTTCCCTGGGAATTATTGAAGGTGGGCGTGGTTATTGTAAAGGATTCAGGGGTGTCTACTGTTAAAGCAGTGCCTTGTGGATGCCAGTTCTGGAAAGTGCATGAATCAAAATCAAAGAGATCATCTCCAGAGGTTTCTCCAATGGTTGCCGATGTATAGACCTGAATGCCCGACTCCCCACTGCTCAATGAAAAGGTATCAAAAATCGTGTTTTGTGCCAAAATGGTGGCATCATTATAAATACGAAACAGTGCATTGCTTTCATCAGTTTGGGAAACCAGGTGAAATGTTCCGCCCTTCGTTTTGAAAGAACCATAGCAGTGCATTTGGGCATCGTTAAAAAAAGTGCCGCTGTCCATTTGAAAATTCCCACCTGAATCAATCGTCATGCCCCAGGCATAGTCTGGGTTCTGATTATCCAGTACAACTGTTCCACCATTGAGATAGAATGTTCCCCCACTATTAATGTGAATCACTTTGTCATGATTGTCTGTCATTGAAAGCTGACGTTCCAGTCGGCCATTTTCTTGTATTTCAAGCCTGCCGCCAGATTGGATTTGAATGGCAGTCAATGATGCCTGGTTCTGGGTAAAGGAAATGGTGCCGCTATCCACAAGCAGAATACCGGATTCATTGCCAACCACAATCGCCGGGCTGTCGCCATAGAGTGAAACCTGGCTGCCATTCAGGCGAAAGGTGCCTCGATTGATTGTTAATTGACCTATTGCATTATGGGCACTGCTAAAAATGACATCATGGGTGTTATCCAATAGTTGAACAATCACTCGGGGCAGTGGATAGCCATTGAGCTCTGCATAAATCGTTTGTATTTGTGAGCTGGCATTGCTGAAAACATAGGTCCCATTGTTGAGTGTAATGTTTGCTTCTGGATGAAATCGCAAGCCTGGATAATTCGCATTACCAGAATTCTTTATCTCGATTGTGGCCTGATCCAGGTAAAATGAGGCATTGCGGCTCACATCAAACCAGGCATCATTGCTAATAGCAGCCAATGTGCCTGAATATCCACCAATAGACACATGCCCGGCAGTTGCAGTAAAATAAGCGCCATTGGATAATTCGAGTTTGTCAGAGATTTCAAGGCTTCCACCATTGATAATCAAACTGCCGCTGGATTTAACAATCAAATCTGTCTGATTATGTTGGGAGGGATCTCCGCATGAAAGGGTGCCATCATTGATCTCCAACAAACTGCCATATTCCAGAATAATGGATGAATCATTATTATCCCGATGAAACCAGTTGCCGCCATTGATTTGAACAACACCATAATTGTAAACCTTTTGATATGTATGCAATTGCCCGCCATTAGAAATACGAAGCTCTCTGCACCGATATGGGATCGTATCATCATCATCATTTACTGCCAGTTTGCCATTTAGAACTGGATAATTCAAAGCGCCACTGTTAATGTAAACGCCCACAACTTCATTGGGAACATGGCCGATATCCCAGTTTTCTGGATCATCCCAATCACTGGAGTTTTGGCCAGTCCAGACAGCATTGATATCAGGCTTTGTCAGTTCCCACCTGAGAACAAAATCCCCATGATCGTTCCTGTAATAAGCGCCATTAATCCAGTATACTCTAACTGTTCTGCCAGTTAAGTTGAGCCATGATTCAACCCGGGTATCAATATCATTCACACAGGCAATTTCATAAGTCCCTGGACAATTTCCGCCATACCGCATGCTGTGCTGTGAATCATAGGTGTTTGAGACTTGCTGCATTTCAATCTGATGTCCCTGGGGCACATCAATGTAAAAAATTCGATCCGGGGCATAATTCCCACATTTTTGATAGAAGTCTGGAGAATAGCCAGTGGTCGTGGCTTCATAAGGATTTGTGAGTTTGGTCAAGCTTTGGGCGGTATCGCAGGAGTCACCGATCATTTCTTCTGGTTTTGGTTGATCAGTCATACCACAAATCATGTTTAATAAATTGGGTGTATAGATGGTGCGGTAATTTTTGCCGGGTTGGGAATTATTGGATTGCTTGAAATAATAGTCCAATGGGATGCCAGAATAATAAATATTACCAAAACCCAGTGGATACATAAATGCTGCCACATGAGAAGAATTGTCTGCTGAAATCAAATATTGGATTGACTCTGATGGCAATGATGATGCCATTACAAAACCATTTGAGTTTTGTAAAGTTTCCTCAGTAATGTCGTCCTGACTGCCATCATCCTTCCCCTGAATCAGTTCATTTTCGCCTGTTCCATAGGGTATCAGAGACACATAGGTATTGGTATTCCTGACCAATATGGAAAAAGGTGAATTGATCAATAATGTAGCACCATAGTTGCCAGCAGAGCGATCATGCAGGATCATTTTGCCCCCTGCCCGAATCCAGATCTCAAGAAATGCCTGTCTTTCAAGCAAGGCCTGTGAGGGACCATCATTTGATGCCACGTTTATCATGAGAACATCAATTTGATTGAGATCAAACGTAGCAATATCGGTAATATGAATCGGCGTATAGCCAGTGGCTTCAATGTATTCTTTGGGATAGGTATCATAAGTGCGACCATCAGTGTAATGGCCCACAGTACATGCTTTTGAATGAGAAATAATTATATGAAGCACACAACAAATGATTACACATATGTAAAGTTGTTTTTTCATGTAAACTCCTTTATGCTGAAAATTTTACATTGCTTTATCGGATGAATTGCGACAAAGTCTAAGTTTGATTAAAATTTTCTTTTATTGAATTTAAATGCTTGCAAATTTCAGGCAATTTTCACAAGGGCTTTAAAAACCGGGCAGGTATCCGATTAACTCATGGATTTATCACCTCTACGAGAATGGGGTCGCATCTCAATTATTAACTAAGTAAGCGGTCATAAATTTTCGGGTAGATCGTAGGGGCGACCCTTATGTTCGCCCTCCGAACAAAAACCAGTATCAAACCTATGTTCGAAAATGAACTAGAAACGTTTGCCTCGGACATAGGTTCGCAAACGATTGTTGTTCGGAGGGCGAACACAAGGGTCGCCCCTACATTGGTTTGCTCGTTCCCAGGCTCTGCCTGGGAACGTGTTCTTGGCGGCTCTGCCGCCTGTTCAGTTCGTAGGTGGCAGAGCCACCTCGGAAAACGTTCCCAGGCAGAGCCTGGGAACGAGCATCGGAGCGAGTTTGCCTTAACCTGACGGCTATGGGCTTCAGCCCTACTACAGCAAGGCAGAAATAATGCCCCGGTTATAGCTATAAAAATCCATCAATGCAAAATTTCGGCAAAGCCGCGACCGCCTGGGGTTGAAACCCCAGGCTATTATCTGTCGTCCCTATCGGGACTTATAGTGTCTTGTTATAAGATGCTCATTCGTTCGATTATAACAGATCTTTTAAATAAAACACTTTAAGTCCCTTTAGGGACGACAGATAATAGCCTGGGGTTTCAACCCCAGGCTGTCGCGGCTTTGCCGAAATTTTGAAGCCCAAAAAAGGATCTGGGGGGCTACCTTCAATATTTGGCATAATAATTGCCTGCGAAATAAAGTAAAAAAATCTCATCAATTGAGTGTAACCAAAATAGACGTCTATTTTGGTTACACTCATTTCAATTTGTACCCTCATAAAAAAAACATACATTAAGGATGGAAATATGTCTATTTCAATCAGCGTTGGTGTCAGTAACCATGAGGATTCATTCAAAGCAGGTTATCAGGCATCGGACTTCGCATTACACAGACTGGGTCGGTCCCCCAAATTAGCAATTGTTTTTGCATCCATTCATTTTGATCAGGATAAAGTGATACAGGGGGTTTCCAATGTCATTGATAAAAAAATGATCATTGGCACTTCATCTTATGCAGAAATAAGTAATTTGGGCGTGACACGTAAAAGTGTTGTTATTTTTCTTTGTGCAATGGATGATGTATCATTGCAATTAAATCATACACGTCTTCAGGGCATTCAAGAAAAAATCGTCAACAAATTATTATCACCAATGAATTTGCACACATTAAATCCAGATCTGAATCACTCCCTGGGTTTATTATTTCGTACAGCCGGTGAGCCTGTTGAAAATGGCTTAATTGAAGGAATTCAAGAAAACTTTCCCAGAATGATACTTTTTGGCGGAATGGGATCAGGCGATTTTGATCGTGGGATTCATGACAGCAACTATTGGAAAAGTTATCTGTATATTGATGGTCAGAAGCAGGAAAAGTCCGCACAACTTATGCATCTGGCTTTATTAAAAAGTAAATACAGGCCTGGCTTTGCTTTTGAACATGGATGGTCTCACATTGGGAATGTTGTTGAATTGACCCGTTGTGAAAATAACAAGGTTTTTGAAATTGATCATATGCCCATCATCGATTTTTATCGCCAGTTTTTATGCAATGATTCAGATGATATTTTACGAAAAACCATTCATTACTATGGATTGGGGGTGCAACTGTCTGAATGTCATGCAAGTATTGTCAAAATTCCTTCAATTGTTAATTTAGAACGTGGATATATCCAATATTTTCCATACGACAATTTACAGGGAAAGAAAGCACGACTGATCCAGGCAAATCGAACTGATATCATTGAAGGTGCTAAAAATGCGGCAATTCGCTGCAAGAATGCATTGGGTGATTATCAACCCGCTTTTGTTCTGGTTATCAGCTGTTGTATGCGGGGAAACATTTTGAACAGCCGAATGAATGAAGAATTCAAAGTTATCGAAGGGGTCTTTGGTAAGGGGGTTCCCATTTTTGGGTATTATTCAGGTGGAGAGTTAGCGCCATATATGTCACGATGTGAAGATGTCATCGACGACACACTTCAATTTTCTGGTTCGGCTTATCATGCAACGACAATTGCCATGATGGCACTTGGCTGCAAATCGGATATTTCGGTCGCATTGCCTGATCAAAAAGATTTTATAAACCCAAATAATGATATTGACGATTACAAACGCCTTTTAGATCAATGTGAAAACAAATTGGATGATACCCGGCAGTTCATGATTTCCATGAGTCGCAAAAATATAGAACAAAGTGAGCAATTAGCTGCTCAAAATGATCAACTGTCATCAAAAAATGAAGAACTTCAGTCCACATTGCATACCCTTGATGAAAAAAATAAAACCCTTAATTTAAGAAACCAGTTTATCCAGAAAACATTTGGCAGATACCTCTCAGATCAGGTTGTGGCGCAAATACTTGAAACACCCGAAGGTCTCAATCTGGGAGGAGAAAAAAGGAACGTCACACTGATGATGACCGATATCCGCGGGTTTACAAGTATGTGTGAACGTCTGGAACCAGAGGATGTCATGACTGTAATTAATAATTATCTGGGAATTATGACAACTATTATTTTGTCGTATAATGGCAGTATCAATGAATTTATCGGGGATGCCATTATGGCGATATTTGGCGCGCCCATCGGGTATGCTGATCATGCTGAACGTGCGGTTGCCTGTGCCATTGAAATGCAAACTGCCATGAAAGACGTTAATGAAAAAAATAAAAAATTTAACCTGCCGGAATTGGAAATGGGAATTGGTTTGAATACAACTCATGTTGTGGTGGGTAACATTGGATCGGAAAAAAGAGCCAAATATGGCGTTGTGGGCAGCGGGGTCAATTTGACCTCACGCATTGAATCCTATACAACTGGCGGACAAATTTTAATCTCAAGCACGACAAAGGATGCGGTAAAGGATAAATTGTTAATTAATGGACAGATGAATATTCTACCCAAAGGGGTGGATACCCCCATAACCATCTACGAAGTTATTGGTATCAGCGGATTGTATCATTTATTCCTCCCTGAAAAAAATGAAATGCCAATGGTCACTGTAAAATCATCACTTCTGTGCAGATTCTTGATTATTCATGGAAAAGATGCTGCCGGTGTAATGACTCACGGGCTTGTCAACGCTCTTTCAATTCAAAAAATGTCAATCCATTCGGAAGTCAAACCCGAAAAATTCAGTAATATGAAATGCCAACTTTTCAGGCAAAAAGAAACGAGAATTCCGGGTGAGCTTTATGGAAAAGTTGTTGATTATACATCTGATGGTTTTATTGTGCATTTTACATCCATTTCAACTGAACTGAATGCGTTTATCAATGGATTGTTGGTTGCATTTTCTTAAGAATGCTCTTAAAAAAAGTAGGCGGTCATCAGTTTTCGGGTATACAGGCTTACAGTGTGGATTTTTATCTTTTACAAGCATCTCAAATTTGATAAGATAGACTCACAAAAAATGGTTTGAGTGTAACCAAAATACACAGAATTCCGGGGACATGACCTTATTTTTTGATATAAAATGTTATATTATAAGGTTTCATGCAAAAAAATAAGGATCGTGTCCCCGGAATTCTGTCTAGTTTGGTTACACTCAAATGGTTTCCCCATTTTTCAAGTATTTCCTGAGTAAGCGATCATAAAATTTTGGTGATTCATCTGGTTGGTCGAACGTAATGTTTGTCCTCCGAAAAAAAACAGTATCAACCCTAGGAGCAAAATCTATGTATGGGCGAATATAAAGTTTGTTGCGACATTAGTTTTGCTTTCACTAAAGGATTATTCATAATGTCAGGTTATAAAACCGCAGTCCAGTTTTTTCAAGAAAACAATCTTTTACAGGCAAAGGAGCATATTATGCCATTACTCAAGTCAGATCCAACCGATCCGAAATTATGGCATTTATATGGAATTATTGCAGCCAGACAACAGCATACTGATCTTGCAATTAACAGTCTGAATAAAGCATGTGCATTATCACCCAATAATGGCATATTTTTGTTCAATCTGGCCAATGCTTATCGTCAGGCCAAGTTGTTGGATCAGTCGATTGCAACATATGAACAAGCATTACAATTTTCGCAAGATAAACGTCCAGTATTCATCAACTATGGCATTGCCTTGAAAGAGAATGGCTTGTATGACAAGGCATTGACAGTGTTTCACACTATTTTGAATAATCATGCTAATGATGTGCAAGCGTATAACAATATGGGAAATGTTTTTACTGAAATGGGACAGTATACACCTGCAATGGCTTATTATGAAAAAGCACTTCAGCTTAACCCTGATGATGAAGAAGCACATCGGAATAAAGCCTTGTTATTATTGATTCAGGGCAAGCTAAAACAAGGCTTTGAGGAATATGAGTGGCGTTTTGTCAGAAATGGCGAGCCATTGAAGCGCAATCTAAAACCCCCTTTGTGGGATGGATCAGATCTATCTGATTGTCATATTTTTGTATGGGGCGAACAGGGATTGGGTGATGAAATCTGTTTTGCCAGTGTTTTTCCAGAGTTAATTCAAAAAGCCAAAGAGGTATCTATTGAATGTGCGCCCAGACTTCAGCCAATTTTCAAGCGGTCATTCCCTGAAACGACTGTTGTCCCATTTAAAAAAGATCCTGCAAATGAGCTATCTCATTTTTCAACAGCTGACTTTCATTGTCCATCCGGCAGTCTAATGCGATATTTGCGTACATCATTTGATCAATTTCACAAACAAGCAGGCTATTTAAAAGCAGATCCCGCAAAAGTGAGAGCAATCAAGGCACGATATCATACTAATGACAATAAAAAAAAAGTCGGTATATCCTGGACAAGTGCCATTGACTACGATCATCCTGCAAAGCTTAAATTGTGGGGGCCGATTCTGTCGTGTCCCAATGTTCAATTTTATAATCTTCAATATGGAGACTGTCTGGCAGAAATTGAACAGGTTGAAAAAGATTTTAATATCACAATTATTAATGATCCAGACATTGATCCACTGAAAAACATTGATGATCAGGCAGCGCAAATACAATCAATGGATATCATTATTTCTATAGGAGGGACAACTGCTCAATTGGCAGGTGCGTTGGGAAAAACTGTTTGGGTCATTTTACCCTTGTCATCTGATTGGCATTGGTTTTCAAAGAGAGATGACAGCCCCTGGTATCCCGGAATGCGCTTTTTTCGACAACCTGTTTTAAAGGATTGGGAAAGCGTTATTGGCAATGTGTCCAATGCATTGAAACAATGGATACAATAGTAAATAAATTGGGCGTATCCCTTCAATATTGATGCCAATGATACTTTCATTTCAAGTGTGTTACGAATATGTGTCTGTTCTTATTTCTTTTTGTTGAGTGTAACCAAAATAGACTGAATTTTGGGGACATGACCTTATTTTTGGATATAAATTGAATTAAATCGTAAGACCAGAAACCTTGCCTTTTCTAAATCATAATTTCTAAAAAAAAGTGTAAGACTAGCCGAATATCCACTATGTAAGTGTCTATTATTATTCAATAGCTGGAAAATACAATTTATTTAATAACCAAAAAATAAAGAGGATATTATGACACGGGCGTATGTACAGTTTAGTTTGCCTTAACCTGACGGCTATGGGCTAAAGCCGGCTAAAGCCCCACGCTACATATGGGGAAAAGGACGCTAAAGCGCTCTCAGGTGGCATTGACACGAAACTGGTAGAAACATTTTTTTTTAATATTATCAATAAGAGATAGCTTATTTATAATGTACTAAATGAGGTTGAGGGCGCTTTAGCGTCCTTTTCCCCATATGTAGCGTGGGGCTTTAGCCGTTATACTATAGATACACAAAACTGTAATATTTTTTTACAATCCCAAAATTTAATATATTTTTATAAACTCTATCAGTTTTTATGTTAAGCAAATCAAGGGAAATAACTTAATAATTTAATTGATTAAATTTTTTTAAAAATTTTGAAAATATTTCTTGACAGGTACGCTTTATAAATTTAAATATGTTTACAATAATTTTGTGTGATTGAAAACCAATTTTAATATACATTAAAAATGGTATGTCAATTACATATTGTATTTCATTCTTGGCCAAACACGAAATTGTGTATTTTAATATAACATTTTGTTTACATGGATGTTTTGGGGCACAAACACGATAAATCGTGCAGCCCATGATAATCCTCGGTAATTTTACTTTTCCATAAGAGTTAGTTAGTTAGAGTTAGTTATAAATGCAAATTCTAAAACAGGATTGGAAGAAGCTATCTATATTTTAAAAATTGTTTCTGGTACTAATGAATGAGAGCTTCTTATAACTCCAGAGTTATATATTTAGTCAATGAACGCTAAACACAGAAAAACCCTTTAATTGATATATACTGACCCTGTCAGTAGAAAAATAACTTGGCAATCAATAGAAAGTCTGTTTCTTGCAGCGGGTATAAATTCTGTTGAAGGGAGTGGTTCAAGAGTAAAATTTTATAAAGACGATATTG
>Ga0272440_1000694_pt1 | contig 28381 bp, 21 predicted proteins | sample SSMMMBAug17_FD_192440 | JGI IMG/M metagenome (GOLD analysis project Ga0272440, IMG submission 192440) | Marine sediment archaeal communities from Little Sippewissett salt marsh, Falmouth, MA, United States - SSM-MMB-Aug17 | ecosystem: Environmental > Aquatic > Marine > Wetlands > Sediment ... | reverse complement strand
TCCAAATCAATTTTTTTATTTTTTACAGCTTCATCAATTGCTTCTCGAAGTTTTTTAGCTTTGCTTTCTCTTGCAGTCAGTATTGTAATAATAAAACTTCCTTCATAGATAATAAGCTGCCAGTTTTCATATTTTAAACGCATATTAATAAAATTATTTATTTTTCTATCCACATGTTTATAATTAAAGCCTTTATCAATTTTAATCAGGCCTATATTTTTTTTACCATCAATTATTTCTTCATAATATTGATTTGAAGTTATATCTGGAACATAAAACTCACTATTCTCAACTTCTTCCAATGTGAATTTTTTTCGTGAATTTTCCCCTGAGTAATGAAATAAAAGTATTGAATAAGCATTTGCTAAATGGTTTTCACTCATATATCCTGCATATTGTCTTCCTCTTTTTCCATAAAAATCCATAGCAGCTTTATCTGTTAAAAAATAATAATGCTCATATGGGCCTAAATGTGCAGAACCAAGATAACCAGCTTTTTTAAGATTACGATAATAGGCCTTAATTTCATTAACTTCCAGATTTTGAAATATATGTTCTTTCAAAATTTTTGGAGTGGTCATTCGATATCTGTAAATATGATCAAGAATTTGTTTTTCTTGAGTTTTTATTTCATAATTTGAATTTGTATTGATTTTATATGTCGTCTTCATATATTTAAATTCCTCCTTTTTTATTGAATGGATTAAAAAATTTAAAAAATTTATCATGATAATATTATTAGACAGAGGATTGTTTAAATTGTTCCATAAAAATTTGGGAACAGTTTTAGGTTCGATTTGTCTATGAAAATAGAGCGTTCATTTTATAAACTAAATTTCATGAGGCAAAATGAAAAAAATAAAAAACTTAAAAAACTTAAAAAACTTAATATCTCCTATAACTGCAATCATAGTTGCAGCTTCCTTCTTCGCTGCTATCTATACAATATGCTCCACGATAGAGAATATTGTAAAAATGCTTTGTGAGAGCAACGCAATTAAGGTTTTTATAACCTAGGTTTTGGGCTATTAAGGAAGATCAATTTTTTGATCTTTCTTGAGCCTTTTTTATTATAGACTATATAAAAAATTGAATAAGAATTGATTTGACATTATATGTGGAGCATAAAATTCACTATTTTCAGCTTCTTCCAATGTGTATTTTTATAGTGTGTTTTCTCCTGAGTAATGAAATAAAAGTATTGCATAAGCATTTGCTAAATAGCTTTTGCTCATATAACCTTGCATATTGTCTTCGATTACCATAATTGATAACTCCTTTTATTGATTACAAAGTATTCATGTAATAATTGAAGCTTTTCACTATTAAGTTTTCCACCGAATTTAATAATTATATCTGATTCATCATGCTTATATTTTATTAAAGCATCAAACTTTATGTTATCTTTCCAGTGAGGGATATACTCATGGTGTATCCACCTAAAATCATTATTTTCTGATTTTTGTTTTTTTAGATAAATTTCATTGAGATAAATTTCAGATACATTCAGTTCATGAGAAGCAGATATTTTTTTAAATCTTCTATCAATACCTCCTAATAAATGTATTGTCTTTTTTGATGCAGTATATATGCTTGTAATTGAAGGTATATCATTCCATCGATTGTTCAGATAATCAGATAATTTTTCATAATCAGGAAACTCCTGTCCTGGCGACCAACAAAATAATGGAGATTCAATTTTTACAACTGGTCTTGCAACTATTTGGTGGAGTATAATGTATTTTGCTCTGCATAGTTGAGCAAGTCTTTTTTTTGCAGTTTTTTTTGCAGTTTTAGATTCTTTTCCCCACCATATTGAAAAAATTTGCTGAAAAGATAATACATTGACTTTGAAAACCAATGTTTCCATTAATTCTTCATCTCTATCAGTAAGATACATAATTTATCTCTCCTTTTTATTGCTGTTTTTACCTGATAATCTTCTTAATTTAGCCTGTTGAAGCCTTCTTTTATCTATTTTATAAGCTTCTTTAGGTGATAAATTTTGTTGTTGAATATTTGCATCTATTTGAACATTTGCATCTATTTGTTGAAAATTTTTATTTGAAGATTTATGTAAGTTCGGTTTTTGAAAACTTATTTCTCTGGATAAATCAGTTTGTTTGGGTATAATTTGATCCTCTGATTTGTCTTTTTTATCTGCTGCATGTTTCAAGTCTTTTGCAGAATTGTTTTGTGCAGCAAAATTTTTCATATTGTTCTTTTCTACGTTTACTTTAAATTCTTGTTTAAGAATTTTTTTTGTAAATTTACTGTTGGATTTTTTATTACCCTCTCCGAAATTTCCAATTTTAAATGTTTCTTTTTTATCATCATTTTTACTATTCTCATTTTTTTCACTTACAACCCCGGTATGTTTTTCATTTTTGGATTTTATGACAATATGATTAATTTTATTTTTCCATTCTACATGTTGAGCTAAGGATTCTGAATCATTACCATGTGAATATTTAAAAACATCTGGTGAAAAATTATCAGAATTGCTTTTTTGTATGTTATAACAAATTTCACAAAGGTATATGCAATTATCTATGCTGTAATAAAAAGACTTATCATTATTTTTTACATCACATCTAATCACCTGGCATGCTGAAATGCCTTGCTTTGAAATTTGTTTAATATTAATTTTTTCTCCGCATTTAGCGCAGCTGTTTTTTTGTCTTTTAAAGGCTTTAAGCTTTGTATTCATATCAAAATCCATTTTTTTTACCTCCATTTTTTTAAAGTGGATTAACTTTCCATTTTAATTCATGACTCTTTATTTTTGATCTGGAAGCAAGACTGGCAAGCATTTCACAATAATTTTCACCTCGTCCATATGATGGTGTTTTTAATTCAGGAAATTTTTCAGGTTTATATCTTAATTCATATTGGTATGAAACATTATGCCCTATTTGTGCAAGTGCTCCTAATTTAAACTTTTTGATACTTTCAAATTTTTGCCCTTTATTGCAGCTTATAACTGAAGTATATTCTTTTCCAAAAAGTGTAGATGCGTATTCATTAGTTTTATAGTCAGTATTTCTTAAAAACATTTTTAATGCACAATTACCGAGTAAATTCATAACTGGTTCCTCTGTTTCAGACTGTTTTAATAGACCATAAATATTTTGAGTAGAGATAATATTGGCATGGCTGCTTTGTCGTGATCTTTCAAAAAAATCAGAATCGCCTTTATTCTTAGCAGAAGTAAAAAAAGACTGAAATTCATCACAGAAAAAAAAGCTTGGCCTTCTTTTTTTAATTCTTTTCAAAACTTCTCTAAAATATTCAAGTTTTATAAAAGTACCAATTGTTTTCGCCATTGCCTCTTTGTCTGCAACAGGCATATGTACATAAAGGATTTTGCCGCTGTCTATAATATCACTGATCTTAATTGTTGACTTGCCTGAAAATAATGATCTATATGGTTCACCTAAAAATGGAAATATCATATTAGTAAGTGTTGACTGTATACCTGATCTGATTTTATCTGAAGCTTCAGCCCATTCATCTGCAAAAAAGTCAAGGCTTAAATCACACTCGTTATCATAGATATTTAGTTTATCAGTTCGATTTGCAATTGCTCTAAAACTACCAGCCAATTCATTTATTTGTGCTAAGTCCGGAGGTTTATCAGCAGGGTTAGTAAGACGAATAAGAGATATACTATAACGAATAAATTTTTTAGCATTATCAATCCAAAAACTTGTAGCGTTATTTTTAAGTCCAACATTTTCAAGAACAGCAGCAAATCTGTCTGCCAGTTCTAATTCATCTTCATCTGTATCAAAAGGATTCCATTTTATACTTTCTTGCATATTGAAAGGATCAATAATAACCAGATCATTTTCTCTTCCATACTTCTTACAAACTTTTTTTATTTTATTGTTGAAATCGCCTTTTGGATCCAAAATTAAACCGCTGGATTTTTGATATTCTGTAGTTTTAGATCCAATCAAGGCTTCAAGAAGTGTATTTAAAACGCAAACTGTTTTGCCAGAACCTGACTGACCAAAAATAATACAATTTTTATAAAAATCGTCCCATTGCCACTCAAGACCTCCAGCGCTAAATGTTTCATTTTTACTAATAACCAATTCATTACTTACTTTACATGATAAGGCTTTTTCAATTTCCAGATTATTTTTAGGCTTAAATTTAGAAATCGTAAGGGCTTCTTTCAATGATTTCTTTTTTTGTAAAAAATCAATAATTTTGATTTTATATATAACAGGAGAACATATAACTGCAATAAATGAAATCCACCATGCTATGCTAATCAATATTGAAAATTGCGAAAAAATACCAATCCAATAATTTAAAATAACCAGGTAACAAGAACCAAGAAAAAATAAAAAGGTAAATGCAAAGTTATTTATTAATGTATCCATAGATAAAAGATAATGTTTATAATTTGTTTCCATTTGGTCAGAACAATTTTTAAAGCGTAATGCATATTTTTTATAACAATAATTAGACCTGGGTTTTATTAAACTTAATGTTATAATTATTAAACATATGAAGTAAACAATGGTATAAAAAAATCTTATCAAATTGAAAAATCCAACAGGTTTAGGTAAAAGGTGGATACATGCTATAATTATCAATCCTGAAAATATAGGATTATAAAATTTATTTTTAGCTTCAATAAATTCAGTTTTTTCTTTGTTCATCTTTTAACCTCCATATAAAGTTCTAAATAGTCTCTTTCCTGAACCAGCAAAGAGACTATTTATATATTACATTATTAATCAGCCGGGTTCACTTCCAAAACACCTTCTTCATTAATATCAAGTTTAATTGAAGTTGCACCAGCATCTTTTGCAGCGACCATTGCACCAGCCAGTCTATCATCTATAATTCTTTTAAGTTCACGTATACCAAACTCTTCTACTTTTGTATTGGCTTTCATTGCTTCATATATTATGTGAGCATCGATATATTTGCAGTTTAAACCATAGGATTTAGCTAAATGAATAATTTTTAATGCAGCTATTTCAGCAATAATTATCCCTTTAAGTGGTTTAAAGACACAAACCCTGTCTATCCTTCCAATAATTTCAGGACGAAATACTTTTGAATCTACTAAATGATTTTTGATAGCATTAATTCTTTCATGAGGATCTTTAACTTCATTTTGAATTTTACAAATAGCTTGATATTCAGCATTACTGGTTAACATAATAATAGATTGTGTAAAATCTGCCTCTTTTCCTGTACCTTGTTCTGTTAATACTCCTTCACCCATCATTTGTAAAAAAAGATCAAAGACTCCACTAAAACCTTTTTCACACTCATCAAAGCATATAATGCGTCTTGGATTGTTAATAACAGGTCTGGTTAATTGTCCTCCTTTTTCCCATCCTTGATATCCACTAGGCACACCTATTAAGCGAGTCTTTCCTTCAGGTCCAGAAAATTCACTACACCTGAAAGTTAACATGGCTTTTTCATCTTCATAAAAATATTCTGCAAGAGCATTAGCAAGTTCTGTCTTACCAGTTCCAGTAGGTCCCAGAAAAAGAAGATTTGCAATTGGTTTTTTTCTTTTTTCTTTTGCCCATTGTAATCGGATCAGACGACTCACATCGGAAAGCACATGATCCTGACCTTTGACTCTTCTTTTTAACTTATCGATCATTTCTTGTTCATCGATTTTTTTACTGTTGCCATTTTCCATTATTCGCGGTACGATCATCAACAGTTCTTTATTTGTCATTGTTGATAAAAAATCACTCATATTATCCTCCTTAATTTTTTAGTGGTTTTTCTAAAAGTTTATTTACTTCGTTTTTAATATATTCACTGTACAATTTCTTTTCATCATTAGTAAGCGTTGGATATCTCAATATCTAATTTATTTTCTGAGCTGTTTTTCTTACTTACTTGAAGTTTTTTTAAGCTTCATGATTAGTAAGACATATTGTTTGAGAAAATGTCCCTGTTTTTTTTAGATTTTTAGATATATAGGCTGAGAAAATTTCATAGGGATTGATAAACAGTGATATGATATCGTTTATAATGGATTTTATTTTCATAAATCCATTCTTGTGAAGTAAACAATAGTATAAAAATTTTATAAAATTGAAATAAAATTCTAAATAGTCTCTTTCCTGAACCAGCAAAGAGACTATTTATATATTACATTATTAATCAGCCGGGTTCACTTCCAAAACACCTTCTTCATTAATATCAAGTTTAATTGAAGTTGCACCAGCATCTTTTGCAGCGACCATTGCACCAGCCAGTCTATCATCTATAATTCTTTTAAGTTCACGTATACCAAACTCTTCTACTTTTGTATTGGCTTTCATTGCTTCATATATTATGTGAGCATCGATATATTTGCAGTTTAAACCATAGGATTTAGCTAAATGAATAATTTTTAATGCAGCTATTTCAGCAATAATTATCCCTTTAAGTGGTTTAAAGACACAAACCCTGTCTATCCTTCCAATAATTTCAGGACGAAATACTTTTGAATCTACTAAATGATTTTTGATAGCATTAATTCTTTCATGAGGATCTTTAACTTCATTTTGAATTTTACAAATAGCTTGATATTCAGCATTACTGGTTAACATAATAATAGATTGTGTAAAATCTGCCTCTTTTCCTGTACCTTGTTCTGTTAATACTCCTTCACCCATCATTTGTAAAAAAAGATCAAAGACTCCACTAAAACCTTTTTCACACTCATCAAAGCATATAATGCGTCTTGGATTGTTAATAACAGGTCTGGTTAATTGTCCTCCTTTTTCCCATCCTTGATATCCACTAGGCACACCTATTAAGCGAGTCTTTCCTTCAGGTCCAGAAAATTCACTACACCTGAAAGTTAACATGGCTTTTTCATCTTCATAAAAATATTCTGCAAGAGCATTAGCAAGTTCTGTCTTACCAGTTCCAGTAGGTCCCAGAAAAAGAAGATTTGCAATTGGTTTTTTTCTTTTTTCTTTTGCCCATTGTAATCGGATCAGACGACTCACATCGGAAAGCACATGATCCTGACCTTTGACTCTTCTTTTTAACTTATCGATCATTTCTTGTTCATCGATTTTTTTACTGTTGCCATTTTCCATTCTATTTATTATTTCGAGCAACACTTCTTTATTTGTTATTGTTGATAAAAAATCACTCATATTATCCTCCTTAATTTTTTAGTGGTTTTTTTAAAAATTTTTCTACTTCTTTTTTAAGATATTCACTGTATAATTTCTTTTCATCATTAGTAAGCGTTGTACCATTTTGAACCTTAAGAAGTACTTGATTTATCCTGGTTTTCTTTTGTTGTTCTTTAGTCTTTTGTTCGAGCTTATAATTACTTTTTTTGATTTGCTTTAATTTCAAATCCATTTTTTTTGTGGACTGTTCTTGCTTTGATATTATTTGACTGAGTTGTTTTTTTCTATCTTGCTCAAATTGATAATATCTTTCTGCTTTTTTCAAATTTTCCTGTTTTTGTCTCATACGATCTATATATCCTTGCTCACCAGTTAGAAGTGTACATCCACTTGAAAATATAAGTAATATAAGCAATAATAATTGTTTCATAATAAAATATCCTTTCTAATTATGATTAAGCATTAATTGTTGATAAGGTCTTTTTTATATCCTCTAATTGTTTAAAATTATTTTGAAGTGTTTTGACATAAGACTCTAAATTGGATATCTCAATATCTAATTTATTTTTTGAGCTGTTTTTCTTACTTTCTTGAAGTTTTTTAAGCTCAGTAAGCTCTTTCTTTGCTATTCCCAAGTTATCTTTCGTTTGTCTAAGACCTTCTTCAGCAATTCGTTTTTTTTCAATAAGATCATCTTTATAAAGTTGATCCATCTTGTATTGTGATACTTGCCACGCCAAATTTTTATTTATAATTTCAATTTCTTTACTTAATTCTTGATTATACTTTTCAGTAATTTGGTTAAGATTTTGAACATATTCCATACGATCATCAATATCCTTTTCAATTATGGCGTATTTGGCTTTAATTCGATCTACTTTGCTTCCATATGCATATCCTGCAAGTGCAAATAAAGTCATGCCAATATAGAAAGCTTGTTCAGCATCATCTGAATCTCCTCCGGTAATTAAAGTAATTATATACCCTAATAATCCCCCTATAGCTCCTAAACAAACAGTGCCTTCTATTTTACCTCTGTTAGATTGAATGCTTTGTGATAAGCTTCCACCTGTTGCTCCTGAACTAACAGCACCTTCCATTTTACCTCTGTTAGATTGAATGCCTTGTGATAAGCTTCCACATCCTGTTGTAACAAAACAAAAAATAATAAATACACATATAAATTTTTTCATAAAATCCTCCTTGTTTGGTAATATTAAAATAATAAAAAATCCTCATGAGGTGCTTTATGATTAGTAAGACATTTTGTTTGAAGAAATGTTCCTGTTTTCTATCTATTTTAGTGAAGAATATTTAGATTGGTTTTATCTTTTAGAGGATGAGAAAGCAGTGATATGATATTTGTTCTTTTATCGTTTATATAATGGAATTTTATTTTCATAATTCCATTTACCGATAAAAAAACTATCTTGTGGGTTTTTTTCTTGAAGTTTTATAATATGATTTTTTAATAAACAAATTCTTTTTGGATAAGTAGGATGTGATGCCAGTAGATTATCAAGCTCATCAAATATAGTTGTAATTATACTTTGTGAACATAATGAATATGTGCTGGGAATATCATCATTTGCTGTAGTTTCCCAATAATTGACAATTTGATAAGGAGAGTATTTTAATTTATAAATTAAATCTAATGAACATCGATCTGCTTCAGCTTCTATCTCTGAACTAAAGGGTTGATCCGCTATACTTGCAAGGATAAACATAAAGTGACTTTGATTTTCTTTTGGTATTTGTAAAAGAATTTGATAAATAGCAGTGCAATGTTTTAAGTCCACATGCATCATTTCATGTCCTATAATTGCAGCTAATTGTGCTTCATTTTCAAGTGTTTTTAGCAGACCTGAAAAAATATATATTCCACCGCCGGGTATAGCGAAAGCATTGATTTCATCATCTTTTTGAATAACATGAAAATGATACTTTATCTCTTCTCTTTTCATATATGGAAGCATACTGCTTCCAACCTTTTCTATATAGTTTTTATATTCTTTATCTACATCAATAAGTCCCTGATATTTTTTATTTAGCTTTTTTTCAATTGCTTTTCCAATAATATCTTCTTTATGAACTGATATACTGGTTAATTCTATTATTTCCTTATTAATTGGATAACCAACCTGTTTTACTATATCTGTGACCATATTATTACATTCATTAATTGTGTAAGAATAGGAATTTGAATAATCAATTTCATATGGATTATGATAATATGAAAAAAATGTTGCAATCAAGCAAATTAGTGCAGCAAAAATTCCTGTTAATAAAAATTTTTTTTTGTAAATAAAAGCTGATTTAGCTTTATTAAGTCCTGATTTTATATTTGAAAGTAGAGATGTATAAAATTTTTCATTTTCAATATCTACAGATACTATTTGAATTGTTATATTATCAAAACCTCCAGCATTTAATGCTTCATTTATTAAATAATCACACATAACATCAACAGAATATGTTCCAGATAATATCTCAGTGATTTTTTGATCATCAACCATATTCCAAAGTCCATCAGAACAAAGTAAAAATATGTCTTTATTTTTAATCTTTAATGGTTTATTTCCAATTTCCGCATTAACCTCATGATTAACTCCAAGGCATTGAGTAATAATATGAGCATCAGGATGATTTTTTGCCTCATCAATAGTAATAACACCAGCATCAAGTAAACTTTGGACTTTAGAATGATCAGTTGTTAATTTATTTAGTTTGCTATCTCTGAACAAATAGATTCTACTATCACCAACATGAGCAATATAGGCTTTACGTTTTTTTATTACCAGAATTGCTGCAGTTGATCCTGTTTGCCTGTTTTTATTCGATATTTCATATATTTTTCTATTGGCTTCTTGAATAGATTTATCTAATTCATATGTAATTGAATTATTGTCATTTGAAAATTTATTTAATACTGTGTACACAGCTTTATTTGCAGCCTCTTTACCATTTATTCCTCCCCCCATTCCATCTGCAACCACAAATATTTTCCCATAAGGTATATCTATGAATCCCATATCATCCTGATTTTCATCTCTTACCTTACCAGTTGATGTTTTTTGAACAAAATTTATTTTCATGATAAAATCCTTTTTGATATTTGAACTTTATTTACTAAACAACTTACTAAACCTTTGTACAATATTAACGTTGTTTATATCATAACGACTTAGTGTTAATACTGTTAATAATAATAGTAATAAAGAGATACAAGTAATTACTGACAAATTTATAAATACTTCTTGATTCTGAAATGCTTTTAATGACCATTTTGAAATGGTCAAATATGAAATGTATGCTGACAGACCTTCTAATTTAAATAATACTCCTGCAAAAATGATTTGAGGAAGAAGCACAATGGGTACATAATAGTTTGCTCTATCCTGATTATCTACAACCGATGAAATAAAAAGACCTGTGAAAATTCCGCCAACTGAAGTAAATAAAAAAACAATAAACATAAACAACATAGAATTAGGCCCCATATCAACATTATAATAAATAATCGATAAGAAACTAATACCCTGTATAAAACAAAAAAGAATCATTAATATAAACTTTGAAGCAATATACGAGAAAATATTCAAATTAACCATTCTCTCTCTTTTATAAATCGATATTTCACCTACAATTTCACGACAAGAGTTAATACAGCCAAAAGAATATGCAGAAAGGCTTATTATTAATAAAAGTGAAACATTTACCTGCTCAAATCCTATTGAAATAAGGCATGCAATGATTAAAGCCTGAGCAAAAACAGTCAGCGTATTACGCACATCGTTCATTTTTATTGCAAAATTTCTTAATAATAAAATCATCGCTTGTTTATTATCAAATATTTTTGTATTTGTTTGCTTCATTTGGTTTGAATTATTAGATTTATGGTAATTCAGGTTATTTAATCGTTTTTCTACAAATTTTTGATTGTATGGAGAATGTTGGTACTGAAGATTTTTTTCCAATGCCTTTTCTTCAGTCAAATGTTCATATATATCTTGTGTTGCTTTAGTGTTAAAATATGAATTACAATCTTCTGCAGGTCCATAATAAGAAAGACTCCCGCCTTCAGATAAAAATACAATATTATCTAACTGATCCAGACTTGATAAATTATGAGTTGTAACAATAATACTGCGTCCATTGTTAGCTAATTTTCGAAAAAGTTTCATCATTAACCTTTCAACTCTTGGATCAAGTCCGTTGGTTGGCTCATCTATAAATAATAATCGAGGATTTGCAAGAAGCTCCACAGCAAGATTCACTCTTTTTCGTTGTCCTCCACTTATTTTTTCTTTATTACCTTCAATTTGGCTATTCTGGATTTTTGTAAGTTCCAATTCCTGTAAAACATTATCAATACATCGATTAATCTCTGCATCATCATCTAATGCAAGACGTAATTTTGCTGTATAATATAAACATTGTCTGACTGTTAATTGAGTATGAATTATATCGTCTTGAGGTACATAGCCAATAGATTGCCTAAAGGCATCAAAATTTTCATACAGACTAATATTATTGATAAAAACCTGGCCAGATGTTGCCTTTCTTAAACCCATGATTGTATCTAATAATGTTGTTTTTCCAGCTCCACTTGGACCTAGAAGACCAACAAATTCTTTTGGTAAGATTGAAAAAGAAACATTGTTTAAATATCGTTTATCACCCTTTTGTTGAACGAGTTTTACAGCATCTAAATATACACCATCTCGATTGTCATATCGTTGAATAGTTCCATCATCATCAATCTCTAATAAAACAGATCCAAGTAAAATTTTATCATGATCTCTTATTACACAATTTTTTATTCTTTTTCCATTTACAAAAGTACCATTGGTGCTTTGCAAATCGTAAATTGTGTATTTCCCATTTTTTTTCTTAAACATCGCATGATTTCCAGATATTTGAGGATAATCTAATATAATATCATTATTCTTATCTCTACCTATCCTTATGATATTGATATCTTTATCTAAATTAATTTTTTCTGCCTTAATAGCATGGCCTGAATTTTTAAATTTTTTTGTTTTATCAGAAATTTTTAATTGGTTCATATCAAATATATAATATGGTCCTAAACGAATCTCATCATCAAAATTAATATTACTGCTTGTACATCTTTTATTATTAATAAATATACCATGTCTGCTTTCTAAATCTTTGATAATGTAATTTCCATTATCTTTGATTATTTTTGCATGAAATCTGGAAACTTCTGGACAATCTATAATAATATTATTGTCTGGATTCCTTCCAATTGTAATTATTTTATTTTCAGTCATTTTAAATCTCCTTTAATTTGATAATCCAATTTTGATTTTTCAATCTCTTGAAGTGTCTTTGGCAAATAACAAAAACCAAAATTGGACTATATTTTTATCATTTACTGCACTGAAATTTCGTATTCTCCATGACCATCTAATCCTTTATCGCAAACTCTAATAGTGCTATATCCATCTTCAGGTACAATATAAGAAGCATATTTGTCATAAGACACACGATCGTTATAAGTGGTTTTAATTATGTTACCTGAAGAATTTAATAATGTCCAACATGGTTGAAATAAGGCGGAAGCGCTTTTTTTAGACATATAAATATTTAGTTTATCACCAGATGCCAATGATATCATGTAACTGTTGCATGATTTTTTTGTTTCTAATTTTCCATACTTTTTTTCTCCTTTTGATATTAAAGTTGCATTACTTAATGCCCCATTAAAATAAGGGCTTACAGGTTCCAGACTAATACTATATTTACCTTTTCCATCAAAATTTTTATCATAAACTTTAATAGTATATGGGCCTGTTTCAGGGAGAATAAAAGATTGATTATCTTCACAAGAATATTTATCATTATATATTGTCCTGACAACTTGACCTGATGCATCATATAGACACCAACATGGTAAAAATAATGCAGAATGATCATGTTTTGTTACAGCAATCGCTATTTTCTCTCCTGCTTGTGAAAAAAATCTATAATTATCTGTTCCATTTGGAGCTTTTAATTTATTATACAATGTACTGCCATCACATGATATTTCATTTGCAGCACTTAACTCGCCATTAAAATATGCTCCAACCGGTTCTAATCTGATGCTATAATCTCCAAAACCATTATTTCTGTCATCAAATATCAAAATTGTATAAAGCCCATCATAAGGCAATATATAAGATGAATTCCCATCATATGAAAACCTATTATTATATATATCTTTTACTATTTGATTTCCCTGATAAAGCAGCTTCCAACAAGGATTAAATAATGTAGACACACTTCTTTTGGTAACAGCAATAGCGATTTTTTCACCCGCAAGTGCATTAAAATTTACTTTTTCACTATGTCCTGCTGCTTGAATTTTACCAAATAAAGTTTCGCCGCATTGAATAAAGCCATTTCTTTCTTCAACTGTGATATGCGGAAGTTCTGATTCATCATATTTGACAGAAGATTTATTCTCAACTTTTGAAACTTGCTGCTGAATTGGTTTTGGAGCTGATTTTATATTATTTTGATCAACTGGTGCTCTTTTACCAGTATTTACTGATGGTTGAGCAACAGCTAAGGATGGATTATCCTTTGGGATATTTTGTTTATTATTAGATGGTTGAACAATTGGATATACAATGTCTTTCACTTGATTTATTACATCAATTTTAGTTTTTACATTAGTATAATATAATATTGATAAAATTGATATCAGTGAAATACCTATTAACATAATTTTATAATTAGATTTTGTTTTATTAGAATCAGGTACAGCAGTTTGTTCCACTATATCTTTAATGTCTAAAGGGATACGAGATAATTGAACTTTATCAGAAAAATTTATTTTTTTAATTGTTATTTTCTGCCCATTGACAAAAGTACCATTATTACTTTTTAAATCTTCAAGAAGAATTTCAGCATTATTTATAATTAATCTTGCATGATGAGGAGAGATTAACTTACTCTCCAAGACAACATCATTGTCATGACTACTGCCTATACTGATAATTCTATCAAATAATTCATTATTGTTGGTATTTGTTGACATAATTTACCTCCATATAGTTTTTTTAATTATATAAGTTTAATTTTTCATTTGTGTAAGTGGAATAGTTCATAGATTTTTGTTTCATATTATTCCTGCTTAACAAATACATGTTTCCATTATAATCTGTTATAAGCTCAACATCTCTTGCGTCATTTTGGACAGCTTCCAACATTTGAGATTTTAGCTCTCTATAAATTAAATTAGATAACTCCTCTGCTGTTAGATTTCTGTCTGTTTTAAGCTTATTTACAGCATTTATTACTTTTTCAGGATCATCACAATAAAGAGAAAGATCATATTGTTTGTATTCATTTGCCAGAGTCATTATTGTTTCTTCTGCTATAGACATTCTTTTAAAAGATTTAACTTCCATTTTTCTTTTGTGATTAATTAGAGATAATTCTCCAATATCGCTTACAGTTAGTTGAACTTCTGATATACCTTTTCTTAAAGCATCTATCATTGGCTCTTTAATCATATCAAATATTACTTTTTTTAACTCTCGTACTCCCAAATCTTTAGTTGCTTTAAGTCTTGAAATTGTTTCTACTATTATCTCAGGATCAGTATAGATTAAATTCATACCTTTTTGATCGTATTGTTTGACTAATTCCATCAAAGATATTTCTGCTACACTTAGATTATCAAGTTGTGGAAAATAAAAAATATGATCAAATCTTGCCAGAAAAGATTTTTCAAATCCCATATCTGAAGTTAATGTTTCAACTACTTCCTTTTTCCAGCATTCAGAAGTTAAATCTTTGTTTTTAGCAATATCGAGTTTTTTCTGAACTGTAGATGATATATTAGCTGTGGCAAAAAAAATACAATTGGTAAAATCTACATCTTTATTAGAACCCTTATCTCTTGACTTTCCTATGTCTAATATATGATATAAAGAATCTAGAATTACTGGATTACATTTATCAATTTCATCAAACAAAACCACTCTGTAAGGATTTTGAATGACAGGTCTTGTCAATATTCCATTAGAGTTACCTCCATTGACTCCTGTAGAAGAACCTAACAATGTATTTACATCATGTTCATTTTTAAGCTCATTCATTCGAATAGATAACAATCCTTTTTCTGGATACAGAAGTTGTGACATCAATTCAGCACAATAGGTTTTTCCTGTTCCTGTAGGTCCTAAAATTAGATAAGAAGCAATGGGTTTGGATATCACTCGATCAAGTTCAATATCTCTTTTGTATAATTCTATTGATAACTCAAGATTTTGAAATAAAACTCTAATATCAGCATCATGTCCCTTAAGACTATATTTTATCCACCTTTCTCCTTCTTCAAAATGATACATTTCATGCATATTCAATTTTATTTTTCTTGTTTCTCCATTTTCGTGATCACATGAAGCAGGAATCACCCCTGATGTATTTTGAACAAAATTCACCCATCGTTTACCCATTGGTTTTTGTTTTAATTTAGATGTTAATTTTGGGTCTTGTGATATAATCCATATCGTAACTGCAAATGCTCCACTTATTAGAAATCCTGCAAATATTAACAAAAAATGCATACATAAAAATCTTACAATTGTTAAGATAGTTAGAAATACAAAAAAATTTTTAATCAAAGGGTTATTAGACATTATTATCTCCTTTTTTTCTATACTGCTTGATTATGTTATAAAACAAGCAGTATATAAATTGATTAAAAAAACCTGATACCAAACAGAGTAAAACCATTATTACCTATTTGTTGAGATGCTGATGATGACTTATGATGCGTTATTGACGGTTTTGGTTGAGATAATGAACTAAAAAAAACAAAATACATCATTACAAAACAAACTAAGAACAATAAAACAGAGTATTTAAAAGCTGTATTTTCCGACCATAGATATTTTATTGACTGAATAATCATAATATTACCTCCAATGCTTGTTATAAATAAGACTGTTGGAAAAATTCCAACAGTCTTTTGTTATTAATTTAATTATATGGTTGATTTTCCATAAACCCATCCAACTCTTGCATCTTGAGTTTTTATTTGTATCCATCCTTTTATACGTTTAATTACATTTAAACGATCGCCTTTGTTGACACCAAATAACACGCTGTGGCTTGTACCAGGGCCGCTTCTTACATTAAGTTTTGATGATTTAACTATTACACTATTACCAAAATTGGTATCATTACTGCTAAACCGGGGGGATTTATTGTAGCGATAGTATTCTTGTGGAATTGATTTTGCGATATGTATAATTGCACTTTGAATGCATTCTCTTATTGCTTTTTCAGTGGATTTATTTTTGAATAAACTTCCATAAATTTTATTACTTGAATCACTTTTGAAAAGGACTGGTAAGACTTTCATGAAATTAAAACCTGATTTTCCTTCCACAGAAGTTGCTGTAATGATCTCACTTGTTTCAGAATCAATTACTTTTATATCAACAGCAATGTGGCTCTGATTGTATATTGCTCTACATTTATCTATAATTCCTGCATTGGCTTCAATTGCTTTTTCCTCAAATTCTGTTACATTTCCTATGACAATTAAATCTGCACCAAGCATTTTACCTATTTGAGCTGCTTCGTCCTCTCTGATGTAACCACTACTTCCCAAACTCCATTCTTTTTCAAGAGCATTCATATCAGCTCTCTCCAACACAACAAATCTGTTACTTCTAACTAGTTCTGTTACCATCTGATCTTCCATACCATTTCCAAAATCTCTACTCCACCAACGATTTCTAGTTTTATCACCAAATTTAATTACAGCTATTTTAGCCTTTGGCCCTGAATAAGATCCTGTAATGCCATTTTGAGAAGGTTTATTACCAGGAAATATTTTAATAAGTTTTTTGGTTATTACTTCTGTTCCTGTTGTACATCCCATATAAAATAAGAGTACAAATACGATAGCCAATTTACTAATAATTAACTTCATTATAAAAACTCCTTTCATTATAAATTTAAAATTCATATTTTTTATTCATTCAATTACTTAGATATTTACACTTGATTTAAGGTGGTCTGTCTACCTTTTGTGTTGTTTTACGTTTTTGAGAAAAATTTTTATGACGAACATAAAGTTTAACAATGATATATGGATACGAACTTATGCAACGATTCAAACTCTTTTTGTAAACTATGTTTTTATAGTTTTTTTTCATAAAGCTACCTCCATTTGTTATACAATTATAAAAAACATGTTTTCCCAAGCACTATTGCTCAAGACACTCTATTGACAAAAGAGTTCCTGCTTATTGATAAAAAATTAAAATAAAATTATATTTGGAATATAATATATTGATTATATAGAGGATTATATAAAGAGATAAATAAAATAAATTATAAGGGAACTTTTTGGAAAGTGGTTTGTCATAAACAATAACAAATTGTTTATTATTAACATTATTAATCAGGTAATATTTTTTATATTAACTTAAAAAAAAAGGAGATTGGGAAATGCCAAAGTTTGTTCGCAAAATATTTGTAAAATTGATAGTATTTTATATTTTATTATTGATATTTGGATCAGTAATATCGAATATTAATAGTAAGTTTTTAGCTGTTTATTGGTGGATGCTGCCATAGTATTATTCACCATGTAGAATAAAAGCAGCCCAATAGAGTGGGGTTGGATGTTTGGATTTTATATGCTTTCGGGTTAATTTCATTGCTTCCGCTTTATTTTTGTTATTTTTGATATAACTATAGAAAGTTTTCATGTAATCTACAGCTGATTCGGAAACAACTGGCCAAAGACTAACAACTACACCTTTTGAGCCAGCTTGATGAAAAGCTCTTGCAAAGCTTAATATCCCTTCTCCTGAAACTATATTCCCCACTCCTGTTTGACAGGCTGAAAGCACTACAAGATCACTATTAAGCTTCAAGTTTGTAACTTCACTTAATGTTATTATTCCATCTTCTTCTTTATTATTTTCTACCTGGTTAAGAACTATGAAGGATTCATTTATTCCCTGAATTTTTCCTGCTAAATCAGCATGGGTTGCAAAATGTATATAACGATAATTACTATTAGTGATAGACTTCTTAAAATTTAATTCACTTGCATTCATGTCTAAAAGAATATCTGGTGGTGATTTTTGAATTTTAAATATTTCTGCTAAATATTCGACCTCATTTCTTGTCTCAGGAAGAGGCATATAAATTCCATATCTTCTTAAAGCCCTAACTGTTAATGACGTTTCATATGAGGAAGAATTATCATTTACAAAACCTTTTAATATCTTTTTTTTATATGAGGTGTACCTGGGATCGTTTTCAGAAAAAATAGGATTGCCAATTGCTAAAAACGTTTTTTTGGCTGCAGAAGATTTTGCCAATCTATTTAATGCAAGAATGGCTGCTGATTGATAATAAACTATATTATATTTATCACCTACATAAATACTATCTTTAAAATTTTTACCTGCTTTAATTATTAACGACTCAAATGGAATTAAACCAAGGATTTCATCAGGAATAATAATTATATTATCGTCTGGTTTAACATAGGCCATAGCTTTGGATAAGAGAATTTCATAAAGCTTATTACCAAGTGATAAAGAAAAGGTCTTAGAAAAAAATTTATTAACTTTCTTCTTTAGTGCAATCCAAAATTTTGAGCCTTTCACAGGTTCAGGAGTTGAAGGCAGATAATCATATATCATTTTTTCTAAATCTTCTTTATTTATTTGAATTTTTATTATGTGTTGAACTCCTTCTTTTCTAACAATAAAAAGATATGCAGCGTTTTGTTCAATAAGATATTCAAAAAGAACTTCTGTTGATTTTAAAGGTATTTTTTGTTTAGATAAAAATTTTGCAGGATAATGTATTGCTGCATATTTTGGATATTTTTTGCATAAATCAGCAATAAATGAGTCAAGATTTTTAGTTTGTCGTTGTTTTTTTTGTTCTAATTTTATAAAATCATCTTTTCGCAGGCCATGTGCAATTTCAAATTGTTTATTAGTTTCATAAAGTTGATTCAGGATGTGCTGTTCCTGCTCCCTCAAATCATCTGGGATAGAGTACTGGCAATATTTTTTTCGTGATTTTGACATTTCTTCAAGTAAAAATCTAGCTTTTGTTAGCTCTGAAAAAAAATAGGCACAGGAAGCGATATTCTCTCCATAAGATATAAAACTATCATCTTGTTTTTCTCCATTAATATGTCTATTACAAAGTGTTGAAACTAATACTTTATAGGGTAGAATTCTACCATCATTATAAAGACCACCTGTTGAAAAATAATTTAATTTATTAGCAGCATGCTGTCGTGTGTTTTCTGAAGTTAATACAGCTTTTAACAATTCATTGGAAGCTTCTTTTAATTGATTTTGTCCTTTTAAAGCAATTCCTCTTTGTGTATAATATTGAAAAATATATCCCGAATGGGCATCCCACTTGGGTTTCATCTTATCAAGATAATCAAGTGCCTGCTGGTATCTTTCTGTTGCAATATACAATGCTACAAGACCAGAATTTCCAAACTTACTATTATTATCTTCTATTAATTTGTCTGCCTTAAGAAAAATTTTTTCCGCTTGTTCATATTGTTTTTGTTTAAAAAGAACTGCTCCTATGTTAATAAGTCTTTTAATTAAAAGATTAATGTATGTCTTTTTTTCAAAATTCGAAGATTGTTTGAAATAATTCAAAGATTGTTGTAAATAATCTAATGCTGTGTCATAATTTTTTAAATTAGCATATAACATGCCTAACTCATAATAAAGGCGATCCTTAAATTTTAAGATGCTTTCATCAGTTTTTTCGTTTTCAACTATATTAAGGCTATCTTGATAATATTCAAATGCTAAATCATAGAAACCAAGTTTATGATAATATAATCCCATAAGTCTTAAACTTTCAGCTAGTTGAATAGGTATTGCTAACTTTTTACTCAATTCTAATGATTTATTGCAATAAAAATATGATTTTTCAAATTGATCTAATTCAAGATATATATAACCAATATCATTATATACTTCCCAATATAAATTAATATTTTTGATATCATTGTTTTTTATTAAATCTAAGGCTTTGTGGGCAATCTCTAATGCTCTCATATAACGATTAATAGTTAAATATATACCTTCTATATATACTAATAAGTTAATTTTTGCATTAACAGAGGCTGAGTTATTTTCATTTATGATTTCCAAAATTGTTTTATGTAGTTCAAGTTTATCGTTTCCATAAGCTAACACTTGAAATATAGACTTTTTATCTCCAACCATTATGGATAGTTCTAATTTTTTTTTTAAAATCAAACGAGCTTTATCATATTGGTCTAATTTTATATATATTTCTCCAATAGCCAAAAGAGTTAATTGTATAAGTTTTATATCTTCGATTTGTTCTCCTATGTTATAAACTTGTGTAAATAAGGATAACGCTTCATGATAGTTACCATTAAAATATGATTTTTTTGCTCTTTCAAGGAGGATTGATAATTTATTTTCTATATCTCCTTGTGATTGGCTATATGAAAAATTAACAAATCCAAATATAAACAATAATAGTAAAATAATAATTTTTTTATTCATAATTTTATTTAGATATTTCATCTATTTTTTGACTATTTATAAATATTTTTCAAAAGTCCAGTTCCAAATGGAATTGAAATATTCTGTGGACTATAAACACCGCCTGTGATTTGTGCTATATCTCTTAACAAATTCTGATTCTGATCATCTCCTACACCTATTGTGTTGATTACTATTCCGTTAGCATTTGCAATTCGTGCCATTTTCAATATAGTATAATCTGATTCTGAAGGTTTACCATCTGATACTAAATAAATAGTCGCTGGACGTTCATTTAAAATCTCCTTTAAAGGAGGAAGCAATTCGGTGCCACCTTTTGCATCAAAGGCACTAACAAAATCAATGGCTTGTGCACGAGTTAGCTGTGTGGCTGATATACCACCAGTACCGAATCGTTGATAATTAGAGTTAAAAGCTGTGATACTAAAGCGTGAGCCATCAGGTAAACCTTTTATAAAAGGAATGAGCTGTCTTAAAGCTTCAGCAAGTTTAGTTGTTTCAGCACGAGTTGATTCGAAAATGCTTCTTTTAGCCCCATTAATTATTGAGTCTAAAGCTCCTACGCCAGTTCTGATATTGCCTGCTTCTTTTTCCACACGATTTATCGTATTATGCATAATATTAGAACGTGCAGTATCTCCTACTCCACTACCCATACTACCAGAAATATCAATAATAAATGCATGTGGTGGTGTACCTCGTGAAATTCCATAAAAATTATCACTGCTACCGATATAATGTGCACAAGCTCCTAATAAAATTGTTGATAAAACAGCAATTATTGAAAAGACATAAATATTAGTAGTAAAATAGATAAATTTTTTCATTGAAATTTCTCCTTGCTTTGAAATTATTTTTTTCTTTAAACACTATTTTTTAATTAGATTTTATTATTCACCATGTAAAACAAAAACAGCCCAATAGAGTGGATTTGGATGTTTAGATTTAATATAGTTGCGGGTTAACTTCATCGCTTCTACTTTATTATTTTTATCTTTCATATAATTATAGAATGTTTTCATATAATCTACAGCTGATTTGGAAAGAACAGGCCAAAGACTGACAACTACACCTTTTGATCCAGATTGATGAAAAGCTCTTGCAAAGCTTAATACCCCTTCACCTGAAGCTATATCCCCCGCTCCTGTTAAACAGGCCGAAAGTACAACAAGATCAGTATTAAGCCTTAAATCTGTAACTTCACTTAATGTTATTATTCCATCTTCTTTATTATTTTCTACCTGGTTAAGAACTATGAAAGGCTCATTTATTCCCTGAATTTTTCCTGCTAAATCAGCATGAGTCGCAAAATGTATATAACGATAACTATTATAAGTAATAGACTTTTTAAAATTTGTTTCACTTGCATTCATGTCTAAGAGTATATCTGGCGGTAATTTTTGAACTTTAAATAAATCTGCTAAATATTCGATCTCACTTGCTGTTTCCGGAAGAGGCATATAAACCCCATACCTTTTTAAAGACCTTATTGTCAATGGAATTGCATGTAAAGTAGAATTATCCTTTGCAGCAAAAACATTTGATACTTTTCTTTTATATGAGGTGTATCTGGGATCATTTTCAGAAAAAACAGGATTGCCAATTGCTAAAAGAATTTTTTTCGAAACAGAAGATTTTGCCAATCTATTTAATGCAAGAATGGCTGCCGATTGATAATAAACTATATTACATTTATCACCTACATAAATACTATCTTTAAAACTTTTACCTGGTTTAATTATTAACGACTCAAATGGAATTAAACCAAGGATTTCATCAGGAATAATAATTATATTATCGTTTGGTTTAACATAGGCCATAGCCTTGGATAAGAGAATTTCATAAAGCTTATTACCAAGTGATAAAGAAAAGGTCTTAGAAAAAAATTTATTAACTTTTTTCTTTAGTGCAATCCAAAATTTCGAGCCTTTCACAGGTTCAGGAGTTGAAGGCAGATAATCATATATCATTTTTTCTAAATCTTCTTTATTTGTTTGAATTTTTATTATGTTTTGAACGCCTTCTTTTCTCACAATAAAAAGATATGTAGCGTCTTGTTCAATAAGATATTCAAAAATAACTTCAGTTTGTTTTAAAGGTATTTTCTGTTTAGATAAAAATTTTGCAGGATAATGTATTGCCGCATATTTTGGATATTTTTTGCATATATCTGCTACAAAGGAATCAAGCTCTCTTATTTTTTTCTGTTTGTTTTGTTCAAATTTAATAAAGCTATCTTTTCCCTTTTTGTATGCACTCTCAAATTCTTGTTCAATATAAGAAAGCTCATTTATTATTTTTTGTTCTTTTTTTCTCATTTTATCAGAAATATATGACTGGCTATATTGTTTTCGAAATTTTGTCATCTCTTCGAGCAAAACTCTAGCCTTAGTAAGCTCTGAAAAATAAAATGCATTGGAAGATATATTTTCTCCATAGGATATATAATCCTTGTCATATTTTTCCCCATTTAAAAATCTATTACAAAGGCTTGCAACCAATCCTTTATAGGAAGTAATTCGTCCATTTTCATAATAACCTGCTCCAAAAAAACTTAATTTACTTTCACTGTGCTGTCTTGTATTTTCTGATATTAAAACAGCTTTTAATAATTCATCTGATGCTTCTTTTAGCCGACTCAGTCCTTTCAAAGCAAATCCACGTTGTGTATAAAACTGAAATCTTACACCATCAGTCGCATTCCATTCAGGTCTCATTGTTTCATCTATATATTTAAGAGCATCTCCATATCTCTTAGTTGCAATATACGTTGCAGTAAGTCCTGGATTTGTCCAGTTAATAGGATTATCAACTATGATATTCTCCATTTCAATAAATATTTTTTCAGCTTTTTTATATTCTTTTTGTTTTAAATATACAGCCCCTGTACTGGAAAGGTTAGTTACTATTTTTCCTGTATCTTTAATCTTTCTTGATAAGGCTAATGTTTCTTTAAAATACTTCAAAGCTTCATCATATTTATTAAGCAATAGATAAATATTTCCAATTCTATTTAAAGTAGAAATTGAAGATATTGTCATATTAAATCTATTTATTATATCATATGACTCTTTATACATATTGAGTGCTAAATCATATTGCCCTGTTCTGTAATATACATTCCCTTTAAAAAATAAACTTCTGGCAATATCTTTTGGCGAATTAATCTTTCTGCTTAACATTAAAGATTCATCATGAATTTTTAATGCCTTGCTGTGGTAATCCATTAAGCAATAAATATCACCAATATTATTATTCACTGTTATAAATGCACTATAGTTTTCAGCCTTTTTAATTAATTCTAAAGACTTTTTATAATAACTCAATGACTCATTATATTTTTTTTGTAATTTATAAACTCGTCCAATATTATTCAAACTTATAGATATCCCATCATTATTTGCACTAAATGCTTTTCTTATTTCTAATGCTTGCTTATATAAATCAATAGCTTCTTTATATGCACCTAAAGCTTGCATAACAAGAGCAGCTTTACTTATGATAGCAGCAGTTGTTAAATGATCTTTATATTTACTAGATATTTTTATTGCATTTTCATAATAAGAAAGGGCGTCATCATAATTATTGAGAGAATAACAAATATGTCCTAAATCAGATAATATTATATGTGTTAAATAATAATTTTTAATCTGCTTTGATACATTAAGAGCTTCTTCATAAGAATGTAGTGCTTGTTTATAATTATTATTAGTTTCATGAATAAATCCTATACTGTGAAGAAGCTTAGCAGTCCCCTCTATATCTTTTATTTTTCGAGCGATTGCTAAACCTTCGTTGTAAATTTCAAGTGATTTTATATACTCTCCACGAGACTTATAAATATCACCAATATTTATAAGGGCTGATACAATATCTATTTTGATTTCATATTTTTTAGCAAACTCCAATTGCTTTGTATAATACAATAAGGCCTCTTTATGCTGACCTATATTTCTGTACATATTTCCGATAATAAGAAGATTGTAACTTATTGCTTCAGGATTAATATTTAATTTTTTTTTTATTTCAAGAGAACGTTTAAAAAGAATTATGGCTTGCTGTCTATTTCCATTTTTTACTTCTTCAATACCCTTTTGAAAAAAGTTTTCAGCTTCTTCTTGAGATTGGCTATATAAAAAATTAACACAGCCTAATATTACTAAGAGTAGAATAAAAGAAATTTTTTTATGTATTATTTTACTTGTGTACTTCTTCATCAATTTTCTTATTTTTATTTGAAAGCAATTCAATTTTTTTCTTAAGATCAAGATTATTTGGATCTAGCTCAAAAGCTTTTTTATAATTTTTTAAAGCCTCTTTATACAACTTATTCTTTTCATAAAATTTACCTAAACTGATATATGCTTCTGGGTTATCAGGATACTTGTCTATAAAATATAACAACTCCTCTTGTTCATTATCAAATTGCGAACCTCGTGTAACTTTTTCTATATTATTAATTAAATAATAATATGACATAGGTATCACAAATAAAACTAAACAAAATACAATCGCTGCTTTTCGTTTTTGTAATATTTTTAAAATGCTAAATATTACAGAAATTATCCTTACATATATTATTACTTCATTTGTTTTTTTATTAGATTCTTTATTTATATTATTATCATTAGACTCTTTAAAATAATTTTCATCTACTTTTTGGAGATTTATATTCTTGATTTCACTTAATACCTTTTCAGTAAAATCCTCAGACAATTGAGGAGTAAGATCATTTAAAAATAATTCTAAACTATCTGCTTTTTGTTGACAAGTTTTACATTGCTGTAAGTGATCTTCTATTTGAGATATTTCTGTCTCATTATCTATACTATTTGTTAAATAATCATATAAATAATCTTCAATATCATTACAATTTTGGAGACAATTTTGGTGATTTATATTCTTGATTTCACTTAATACCTTTTCAGTAAAATCCTCAGACAATTGAGGAGTAAGATCATTTAAAAATAATTCTAAATTATCTGCTTTTTGTTGACAAATTTTACATTGCTGTAAGTGATCTTCTATTTGAGATATTTCTGTCTCATTATCTATACTATTTGTTAAATAATCATATAAATAATCTTCAATATCATTACAATTCATAATTCCTCCAGATCTCTTCATATAGATTTTATATCGTTTTTTTGTTCATAGTTTTTTATAGTTTCTATTTCGCTATAATATTCATCTTCACTTAAGACTAAAGTATTCATTATATAATCATCATCTTGCAAAAATTTTCTTAAATAAAACATCAATCTTTGATCTGGCTTTAATTCTGACTTAGATTTTTCTCTTATTTTCACAAGATTTTGTATCTTATCCGCTTTTTTTCTACAAATGTCACATTTTTGTATATGTTTTGCTATAGCAGCTCTTTTTTCATCATTATCATCTTTTTGTGCTGCAAAATAATCGAATAAATCTATATTATTACAATTCATATTTCTTTTCCTTAATAAACGTTCATGAAAATTATTTTTCATCCTCAAACAATGAAAATGTATTTAACTTATAAACAAAATAATAAATGATGTATATGCTATTTCAAGGATAATGAAATACATATATAGCATCATCTTGGCTATTTACATGGTAAATATATTACATATCTCGTCGTCCTAAATAGACTACACCCTATTGGATATATGAATTATTATATTTTTTGTTCTTTAGCATAAATCTCTGAGAGTATTAACATCCCTTTACTAAGCTTTGATCTCATTGTTTTTATTCGTAATACTATTTTTTTTTGAATATCTTTATAGTCAAATTCTAAAATATGTCTTAAATATACCAATAGTCTTTGATCACTTTCTAATGCGTATTTAGAATTTTTTCTTAGCCACAAAAGCCCTTCTTTTAGGAAAAGTTGTTTATCAACAGCATTATTTTTATCTGGAAAATTATTAATTGACATATTAGGTTGACCATCATCACTATCATCAGAAGTTGACGGATAATATCTCAAATTAGCTTCTTTAACTTTTATAGGATTACGAGATATTTTAAAGTTACTTTTCAAGTAATTATATAAAATATTTCTTTGAATTGTATTTATATATGCACGAATGTAATTTATTTTTTTAGCATTCTCAGCTGATAATGCTTTATATAGTTGTATAAAAGTTTCTTGAGTTAAATCCATTGCTTTTTCTTCATCATTAAGATTCTTGTAAAAAAAACTAAATGAAAATTTTTGGTGATTTTTAAATATGAAATTAAAATCGTTTATATCGTTCTTTTCATTCATTTCATCCTCTTACTATTTATTTAGATAGTACTTATTTATATTGAGTAGACCTGATAGCCAACAAGAAATATCAAAAAATAGCCTTATATTCAAGTAATCTAATATCTTATCAAGCCCATTATCCCGTTACATTTCATATTTCTTAACATAATTTATTAATAATGAATAGTTTTTTCAGATTATTTCATATGATTTTCTAAAAAATAAAAAAAACACAGAACTTTTTATACGAAAAAATTTGAGATGAGAAAATAAAAGAGTTTGATTATGCTTGTTCCTTTTCAAGCATAATCAAACTTGATTAATTTGAATCAATAGTTTAGTTGTATTAATCGTTTAAAACCATAGTAGCTTAATTCAAATCATTGTTATTGGATGGTTGTAATCTTAATTTCTATAATTAAACTTTCATATACATTACATCACCCCACAATTCATTGTTACTGACTCGCCAGGCTGCATAACTTTTGAATAGAATAACCCCTGACTTGTTTGAAATGTAACAGTAATACCACCTCTACCATCTTTGACACCTGTAACAGTTAAGCGATTATATCCTGATGATAAAGGGACATAAATCGTTGATCCTGCATTTGTCAATAGAACATCTCCGAGATTTAAATTGTTTACAGATACACGAACAACATCTCCATCTTCAGCGCAATCATCAAATAATGTAATAGAGTATACTTTTAAATCTTCATCATTAATCTTTTTTTTCATATATGATGGTAGATTCGCTAACTCAAGAGGTGGAGTACCTTTACGTAATAAAGAAACAGCTTTTTGACTTTTATCTATATCACTGAAATAGATATTAGATGAAGCTTTTTGTGTATGATTAATATATCTTTTAGATAAATCGTCTGATGGAACTACCTTAGGAATAATTATTTTATAAAGCAGCATCCCTCCCAAAATAATACCTGTTGCAACACACAAAACTTTTATTTTACTTCTTACATTATTCTTTTTGTTTATACTCGCTTGCGGTCTGATATTGTTTGAAAAACTATAATTATGTGCGTTGCTTGGAATAGTTGGTATCATTCTTTGTTTAATTTTTTCTAGTTTAGGACTTTGACTCATAATGACCTCCTTTTTAAAATTAATTAATTAAAATTCATCAGCTTTTTTACTATTAAATATGAGGACAACTTTCATATAGTATTGTTCTGTACTTTTTATATTATTTATTAAAAATTTTTTCTTATGTGGTAAAGTAATGAATTTAAAAAATATATTTCCAAAAAAGAGAGGAAGTAAATGATTTATGTTAGGGACAAGGTATAACATGGGGTACTGGCAGCATTCGTGGCAAAATTTACGGTCTTGAATCAAATTTATCTTCAAAAGCGTAAATATTCACATCTGATCATCGAGAGATCCATCAGCAAAATAAGTTCCCATCGGAATTACAT
>Ga0272440_1000693_pt1 | contig 28396 bp, 15 predicted proteins | sample SSMMMBAug17_FD_192440 | JGI IMG/M metagenome (GOLD analysis project Ga0272440, IMG submission 192440) | Marine sediment archaeal communities from Little Sippewissett salt marsh, Falmouth, MA, United States - SSM-MMB-Aug17 | ecosystem: Environmental > Aquatic > Marine > Wetlands > Sediment ... | reverse complement strand
TTTTCTGCGAATGAGCTGAAGTAAACCACCTTCCTCAACACCTTGTGAGATGCCTGTTGTTACGACAGGAACTGTAATATGAAGGGGTTTATTTAAATCAATTTGCTGCAAATCTGCGTGATGAAGGTCTCCTGTAACAATATCTTCTTGAAGTTCTTTTAATAATATCTTTCGAGAATCTTCTTTATTACCTTCGATGGTCAAATTAAAGAATAATCTTTCCTTGCCATATTGTCTAAAAATCAAATCAAGATCTTTTAAAGACAAAGCTAATAATTCAGGTTCCATTTTTTGACCATACAGAATTGCTGGTATTTGGCTTGATTGTCTTAACTTGCGTGCTGCACCCTTACCGGTGCTGGTTCGTTTTGTTGCGTTTAATTCTATGAATTCCAAAGATAATCCTCCTCTATATACCCTATATCATTAATGTATTTATACAAATAAAGAACTTAATGAACCGCCCCGATGACTTCGAATAATTGCTTCACCGATTAATTCTGCGACCGAAAGAACCGTAAATTTATCACAATTATTTTTCTTACTTAAAGGGATGGTATCAGTACAAACAACACTTCTTAAATCAGAATTACTAATACGTTCAATTGCTGGTCCTGAAAGAACAGGATGTGTGCAGCAGGCATGAACTTCTTTTGCACCTCTTTGTAACAATGCAGCAGCAGCTTCAGTGATTGTACCGGCCGTATCAATCATATCATCTAAGACGACCGCTATTTTGTCTTTTACATCACCAATGACAGCCATTGCTTTGGCCTGGTTTGGAGCATCTCTTCGTTTATCAACAATTGCCAGATCTGCAGATAATCTTTTGGCAAAAGCCCGCGCCCGTTCTACCCCTCCTGCATCAGGGGAGACAATCACTATATCTCCTTGAAAATGAATTCGAATATGTTCCAACAAAATGGGTGCCGCAAAAAGATTATCGACCGGGATGTGAAAAAAACCTTGTATTTGACCAGCATGTAAATCCATTGTGATGACACGTGTAACACCAGATGTTTGGAGCATATCTGCCACTAATTTAGCACTGATTGGAACACGCGGTGCAACCTTTTTATCTTGCCTTGCATATCCATAATATGGAACAACGGCAATGATTCTTCCAGCAGCAGAACGCCTCAATGCGTCAGAAATTAATAACAATTCCATCAAGTTATTATTCACAGGTGTGCAGGTAGGCTGAACAATAAAAATATCTTTTGAACGTACATTTTCATTAATTTCCACCTGGATTTCACCATCACTGAAAGTCTTAACTTTTGCGCTACCCATTGGAATCCGGAGGTAATCACAGACTTTTTTGGCTAAACATGGGTGGGAATTTCCACTAAAAATAAACAAATCGTTCATATAATATGGTTCAAACATTTTATTAGAATCTCATTAAAAACTTTTTAAACTATTCATTCCTGAAAATGAAAAATAGTATTATCAAACAAAAAAAGGATAAAGGTATACTTCGATACCATTAACCTTTTTTGAACTGACGCTTATGATATAAAAAGGCTGGGGCGGGAGGATTCGAACCTCCGAATGCAGGAACCAAAATCCTGTGTCTTACCACTTGACGACGCCCCAATGTGTTGATTATATTTTGTTATTCAGCACATGACATTGAAAAACCTCATGTGTTGAATGCGTTTTAATGGTTTCGAAAGCGTTTTGACAACTATTTTGATCAGCATAAATCCCAACTATACATGAGCCACTCCCACTCATAACTGATGCCAACGCTCCCAGTTCTATTAGTTTCTTCTTAATTTTTTTTAAAATCAGCTGTTTTTTAAATGTGACTTGTTCAAGATCATTTTGGATATCTTGCAACCAGTCAATTGTTGAACTCTGATATCTGAATATTAAATTAGCCTTAATAGCATCGATTTTGTTTATTGTCAAATTTAAATTCAAATTTTTAAAAGCCCATGCTGTTGAAACTGATACATTCGGATACACAATTAAAAGCGGGAACTCAATTCTAATATTTAAAGGCATTAATTTTTCACCAATACCAGTCACTAATGCCGTTTTTTGTAAAATAAAAAAAGGAACATCTGCACCCAACAATAAGGCAAGTTCTCTGAGTTGCTTTTCAGACAATGGCTTTTGATACCAACGATTTAATGCCATAAGCACTGTTGCTGCATTACTTGATCCTCCCCCTAATCCGCCACCAATCGGTATACATTTTTCAATGAATATATCAACCCCACCATTTATGCCAGCTGCTTTAAAAAAAACTTCAGCCGCCCTATATGCCAGATTAGTTTCATCATCAGGCACTTGTGGATGTGCACACTTAACCTGAATTTTATCCGAATTAAAACAAATAGTTATAGAATCATATAATGACACCGGACTCATTAAAGAAACAAGTTCATGATACCCATCAGATCGTTTTCCTATAACACGCAAAAAAAAATTAACTTTTGCTGGGCTTAAGTATTGATGCATTTGCAAATTATTTTTTTAAGGCTGAAAGATAACGCATTCTTAAATCTGTAAGAATATTTTGTATTAGCTTTTCTTCTTCTTTGGTAAGATTACCTTTTGTTTTTTCTTGAAGCAAGCCAATGATATCAATCGTATGTTTAGCAATTTGAATGTTTTCTTGTTTTTGTCCGGTTGAAGGTTCAGCAATTTCTCCTAAATGTACAAGAGCTGAAGAGCTTAATGACGCAATAAATGTCGAAAATGTGACATCTGGCATTGGATATTGATTGGTGCTCATTTTTCCTCCATGTTTTTTGAATAATAATTTGGGTAAATGTTAGTTTATCCTGATTCGCCCTTTTTTAGAATCAGAATTTTCAGAATTGAAAGAATGTACAGAATTAAGAATAGAAAGCTATATAAGACCACTAATATGTTTTCTTGATTCTGAAAATTCATTAAATTCTGTGAATTCTGATTCTAAAAAATTAGGACAAGCAATTTAGAACAATTATTGCTCCCCAAAATCCGTTATGATCAGAAAATATTGATCTTTATTTATTCTTAGACGCTATGCCGTGCGTCTATAAGAATGAAAACACTATCTGTGCAAAAGTGTTAACAGGAATATGAGGGAAGCCTAACTTTTTTATGAATATTTTGAAAATTTCTAAAATACTGATCATATAGTACACTTTGCAATTTTGTATCAAACTCTATCGGCATTAATCCATATTCTTTTGCATCAAGAATTGTGATTTGTCCAATCCCCTTATCAGTAAAACCAATATTGACATTCCAACTATAAGAGATATCCTGAATAACTGGCCCATCAATAAATTTAATAAATAAAATATCTTCTTGGTCATCATAGGTTAAAAGCATTTTAAGCCTCCATCAATTTCCAGTTATGCATAACTGTCTTTATAACTAAAACATTTTCTAAGACTAAAGCTGCACAAATTAGATTATCATCGCGATGGGGATAAGATTTTGAAATCCACAACCTTGTTTCATCTTTGTATTTAGTTTTGCCGGTTTCGACCAAATCAACAATTAAGTCAATTGATATATTTCTCTCGGACATTCTTTGTGAGGCATGCTTTGTAATGTGTATGTCTAAATTAAAACGATTACTTTTTAGCATTAGCTATTTAACTCTTATGATTTTGTCAACGTAACTTTGCACTTGCACAAACAAATATAGCGAATAAAGCATAAAAAATGAGCATTCGAATTACAATTTATGATAATTCCTTCATTTCCCATAGCTATGCAATCCTGGCAATAAATTGACGCCAAAATAAGTAAACAAAACCGCAAAAAAACCTATAATCGAAATCCATGCCACTCGTTTACCAGTCCATCCTCGCATGAGGCGGGCATGAATAACTGTAGCGTAAATAAACCATGTTATCAACGACCAAGTTTCCTTTGGATCCCAAGACCAGTATGCTCCCCATGCTGAATTAGCCCATACGGCTCCAGTAATAATACCTGCGGTTAAAAACAAAAAACCAAACATTATCATTTGATAGGTTAAATCATCTATCATGGAAAAATCTGGCAACAAAAGACTCAGTTTTGATTGTTCATTTGATTTTAGAAAAAACATGATACTCAAACCAAAGGCGACCGCAAATCCTGCATAGCCCAGAAAACAAGTAAATACATGAGCAATCAGCCAATTGCTTTTGAGTGCAGGAATTAATGGCTGAATATTGTTGTTTACACTTGGCAGCGAAGCATAAGCAAGCGATATAAAAGCCAGGGGAATTGCAAAAGCGCCAATCGTTTTATTTTTATAGCGAAATTCAATGCTGAGGTAAATGATAGCAATTGTCCATGAAAAAAACACCAGTGATTCATATAAATTGGATAAAGGTGCATGACCAATGCCCATGTCATACGATTCAACCCAGCGAAAAATTATGCCTGCTGTATTACCAATTAAAGCAAGTATGGTTAAATAGGTTCCACTGTGATTCATAAAATTTTTTTTGAAAACCCATCCACAAATATAGGCGCATGCGGCAGCTCCGTATATGAATGTTGTAATGGATAAAGATAAAGAACTGGTCATAAATTACCTCGATTGTTGATTGATATTATTTTTTAAATCAAGAGTCATGCGATCAATTTTTTGTTTCATTGCAAGATTATTCTTATTCGTAATTCCAGATAGTATTATTTGACAGGTGAAATTGGATTTCTGAATAACCTCAATGAAAAATTGTTGATGACTCATAAAAAAGGTTACAGGAATTCCCAGTAACATGAGAATAAATCCAGTATATACAAACCATACACCAGGATCTTTTGTAACCTGAAGTCCTGTATAATAGCGTTTTTGAGATTCAGGTATTAAAAAATCAGATTCATTCATAACACTGATAATAAATTGACCATTTCTCATTCGGTCAAAATTTTGATATTGGATGGGAAGCATAATCATTTGCGTGGATAACTCAGAATCATTATTTGCGGATTTTATTGTTTCTAATGAAAGGATAATGGTAGGCCCTAAACTATGCCCACCAAATGCATAGTCAGGACGATATTCTTGAATTGAAAAATAACCTTTGCCCTCAGGTAGAGATTTTCTTTCTCCTTTGCTGATTTTTACGGGATACATTAATTCATTTTCAGAATTTTTAAAATAAAACATGACAGTCTCAGGTAATTTCTGCTGGTATTCTGGTGTCATTAAACCGTAACTGGATTGAAAGATATTGATCCCCTCATAACGTAATGGTTGATTGACAATAATAGATTGTGTCATTATTTTTTGATCGTTTTTGATTACAGATAAAACAGATTTAAATTCGCTGGGAGAACCATTCTCATAAAAAGACACAGAGAAGTCATCGCAATGGATGGCAAAAGGTAAATCAATGTGATGATTGTCTCCAACAACGATATGACTTTTGCTCTCACCCTCTGGAATCTGAATATAACCTTCAAAACCATAGAAAGACCCTATAATACCTCCTAAAATCATTAACAATACACTCATATGAACCGCATAAACGCCCAGTCGTGTTTTTCTTCCCTTTTCACCGAAAAAATAAAAACCATTTTCGGTTGAACGAAGTTCACAATGGTTTAATTTTTTTGAATAGTAATCGCTAATTAAGGTTCTGATTTGGCTTTCAGTTTTATCGACATCAAATGCTTTTCGATCTTTTTTATGTTGAAATCGGGATGGTTTTACATTGTGTTGTTTGGGGAAAATGATAGTCCAGTTGGCTTTTAAACGATCAATGGAACAGACAATAATATTAAAACTTAAAAGCCCTAACAGTAAGCGATACCATATCGAATGATAGGTATCGCTTACACCGGTTAACCATATGACGGTTCCCCACAAATTACCAAAGGAAGATTTGTAATAGGCAATGGATTGTTCTTGTGGTATTACTGTACCGATTATTGAAACGACTGCAAGTGTCAGCAATAAAAATACAGATAACTTGATCGACGAAAAAAACAACCACAAAGCATTTTTTTGAAAGTTCATTTTCATTGGTTTCTTTTGTTTTTCCTTTTCCTCTTTAACTTAGGAACCACACGTTAATAACGTTCCCATTCTTGCATCCCATATTCAGGTTGAATATGGACGCCAAAATAAGAAATTTATTAACGTGCAGTTTTTTAAAGGAACCACACGTTTTTCAACTTTTTCAATTTTCCATCGAACAAATTCAACCTGAATATGAACGCCATAATGGAAAAGTTATTAACTTATGGTTCCTAAATAATATTAAAATTAATTTTTTTTATATTTTGTATAGAATTTAAAATAAACAATAAAAATAAGACACAATTGATTTTTTGTAAAGCTTTTAAAAAAAACCAAGAAAAAAACTTGACTTTTTGCTTTGCTGCGCCTAAAAAGCCCAATTTTTCTATTTTTCCAATCAAGAGAAATAGATTATTTCTATCAATAATTATGAATAAGTCAGAAGAGAAATGAAGGAAAAAATACAGAAACTTAGAAATATCGGTATCAGCGCACATATCGATGCCGGTAAAACAACATTGACTGAACGTATTCTGTTTTATACAAACCGTATACACACCATACATGATGTCAAAGGGAAAGATGGCGTTGGCGCGACGATGGATTTTATGGAGCTTGAAAAAGAGCGAGGTATAACCATCACATCAGCGGCAACATATTGTGAATGGAATGGTTTTGAAATCAATATCATTGATACACCAGGACATGTGGACTTTACCATTGAGGTAGAAAGAGCATTACGTGTACTGGATGGTGGTATTTTGGTGTTATGTTCAGTGGGTGGCGTTCAATCTCAATCAATAACTGTAGATCAACAGATGACACGTTACCATGTACCCTGTATCGCCTTTATCAATAAATGTGATCGAAGTGGTGCGAATCCTTTTCGAGTAAAAGATCAGTTGATTCATAAATTAGGACATAATGCAGTTATGCTTCAGCTTCCCATAGGACTTGAAGCTGATTTCCAGGGAATTGTGGATTTAATCACCATGAAAGCCATTTATTTTGATGGGGAAAATGGTGAAAACATTCGTATTGAAGAAATTCCACCAGAACTTGTAGAATCTGCAGAAGAATACAGAGAAACGCTTATCGATGAAGCATCTTTATTTTCAGATGAGCTGACTGAAGCTGCTCTTGAAGAGCAAGTGACTGAGGATTTATTGATTGATGGTATTCGTAAGGGAACTTTAGCGAAAAAATTAACGCCAGTGTTGTTGGGTTCAGCCTATAAAAATAAAGGCGTACAAAAATTACTGGATGCTGTAATGACTATTCTTCCAGATCCATCGGAAATTACCAATAACGCCATCAATTACGATGATAATGATGCAGAAGTTATTCTTGAACCAAATCCTGATAAACCACTTGTTGCCCTTGCTTTTAAACTCGAAGATGGTGCATATGGACAATTAACGTATGTTCGTGTTTATCAGGGTATTCTTCAGAAAGGTGATACAATCTATAATTCCAGAACGGGTAAGAAGGTTAAGGTGGGACGTGTTATTCGAATGCATGCGGATCAAATGGAAGATATAAAAAATATATCGACAGGTTCCATAGGCGCACTTTTTGGCATTGACTGTGCTTCAGGAGATACCTTTACTTCTGAAAAAATTCAATTATCAATGATGTCTATGTTTGTACCAGACCCTGTCATATCATTATCGATAAAACCAAAAGATAATAAATCGGAAATTCAAATATCCAAAGCTTTAACGCGTTTTACTAAGGAAGATCCAACATTCAGAGTAACTGTAAACAGTGAAACCAACGAAACATTGATATCCGGTATGGGAGAACTTCATCTGGACGTTTATGTAGAACGTATGCGTCGAGAATACAGCGCAGACGTTGAGGTTGGAGAGCCTTTGGTTGCCTATCGTGAAACAATTACGAAACGTGCAGCCTTCAATTATACACATAAAAAACAGACTGGTGGCGCAGGTCAATTTGGTCGTGTTGCTGGTTTTATGGAACCGACAGAAGAGTCTTTTGTTTTTACCAACAAAATTGTTGGTGGTTCTATACCAACACAATTTATTTCTGCCTGTCAAAAGGGGTTTCAGGATTGTATGAACAAAAGTCCTATTTTTGATTACCCCATCACAGGTGTCCATGTCGTTATTAATGATGGTTCATCTCATGCTGTCGATTCTTCAGAAATGGCTTTCCGTGCAGCAGCAATAGGTGCATTTATTGAGGGATATAAAAAAGCGAAATCAACAATTCTAGAACCCATTATGAAAGTTGTTGTTGAAACACCACCAGAATTTCAAGGACCGGTTATGAGTTCGTTAAACCAGCGCAGAGGAATGATTGTTGGATCACAGGATCAGGGTGCATATTGTACAATTGAATCACGTGTACCACTATCTGAAATGTTTGGTTATTCAACCGTTCTCAGATCTTCCACGCAAGGAAAAGCTCAATTTACAATGGAGTTTGATAGTTATCGTCCCGTTCCATCATCCATAGCCGAACAGCTTAAAAAAGAATATGAGCTTTCCAAAAAGCAGTCTCATTAATAAAGGATTTTAATCATGAATACAAAGAAAACAGTTTCACCACAAACATTATTGGATACTGTTGCTGAAAAAAATCATATCAATGGTGGGTTTGGGGCAGTAATTGCCCGTGCAGGTGTTGGAAAAACAGCTTTACTGGTTCAAATAGCTTTGTATAGTCTTTTACAAAGAAGAAATGTTTTGCATGTCAGCGTAAATGAATCTATTCAAAAGGTTTGTCTGTGGTATGATGAAGTTTCAAACAAAATGAACCGGTTCATATCTAATCAAGATAGTCCTCAGGAACATTGGGACCCAATTCTTACGCACCGAATGATTATGACTTTTGGAGAAAATCGGTTTTCCCCTTCACTATTTAAAGAACGTCTTTCAGATTTGACGGAACAGGGCATTTTTTATCCTCAATTAATCATTATTGATGGATTAAGAATTAACAAAGATAGCAGGTCTCTTTTTGAAAATTTGAAAATTATCGCCAGCGAGCATGATGCTTTTATGTGGTTTTCTATTCGATTACATCGGCATGAAATTGCTCAAAGCGATGGTCTTCCACCGTCGTTTATTTCAATACAAGATCTGTTTGATGCTACTTTTCGTGTAATTCCAAAAGCAGATAGTATTGATGTAGAGTTATCAACTCGAATGCCTCTTGATAAAACCATCCCGGTTTTATTCATAGATCCTGAAACAATGTTGATTCAAATAAAAACTGATACTTAGACATATTATTTTGTTATGATTTATTAAGGTCATCAATGAAAGATATCCGTGTTGGAACTGTAATGATGGAGTCTTATGTAAAAGAGACGCCTCAAAATATTCAAAAAATTCATAAATTTGTTGAGATTGCTTCTTCCTCAGATATTCAGATTCTATGCTTTCCAGAAATGAATATTTCAGGGTACTGCAATCGTGATGAAATTATAGACATTGCTGAATATATTCCCGGACCATCGACAGAACAATTGATGACCTTTGCCAACCAATATCAAATGACGATTATAGCAGGACTTCCAGAAAAAGATTTAAATGGCAATTACTATATTACACAGCTTGTGGTTTCACCATTTGAAAAACCGGCTTTCTATCGAAAATTATATTTAGGCCCCCCTGAAAAAAAAGTATTTTCACCAGGTCGAAATATTCCACTGTTTAATCGTCATGGTGTTTGTTTTGGTATACAACTATGTTATGATGCTCATTTTCCTGAATTAAGCACTCAGATGGCCCATTCAGGCGTGGATATTATTATCGTTCCACATGCATCACCACATGGTACCCCAGAAAAAAAGGCGAACAGTTGGATGCGTCATTTACCCGCCAGAGCTTATGATAATTCAGTTTTTGTAATCGCCTGTAATGCCAGTGGTAAAAATTGTGCAGGGTTGACTTTTCCTGGCGTTAGCCTGGGGTTTGATCCATCAGGAAATCTTTTAAAAAAATTAAATACAAATCATCCACTCATCAATATTTATGATTTAAAATCATCTGATTTAGATCATGTACGTGGTCATAAAATGCGTTATTTTTTTCCAAATAGAAGGAAAGATATTACTTTCCCTTGATGAATACTTCAACCAAAATGATTTATTGCTTGACACTAAGCCTTTAATTACCTACACCTGAATGAATACTGATATTATAATTTTTTTAAGGAGTTCGTATCATGCATATTGATATCAAAAAATGGCTGCTGCCTTTATGCATTTTCCTTATATTTGCCTGCAGCAAAAAGAACATTACACTTCAATTTAAAACCATACCACCTTTACCCGGTGAACAACATGAATGTTTTCAAGCAGGAATTGCAATAACAGATATTACACCACCACCGGGATTACCGCTTGCAGGCTATAGTGCTCTTTCATCTGATAGTAAAGGTTTTCGAACTCGTTTAAAAGCGAGAGCTTTTTACTTTAAGCCCATTAATGATAAGCCTGTTGTCATTGTTACTTGTGACTTACTTTCTGGGTCACGCATACTTCATCGCAGTGTTTCGGAAAAAATTGCAGCCAAGACAGATGTCAGTGCTTCAGGTCTTGTTCTTTATGGTACCCATACTCACACAGGCCCGGGTAATTACTTTTCCAGCCAATTTTATAATAGTAATGCTTCCAATCGTTCTGGGTTTGATTATCAGTTATTTCAATTTTTGAGCACTCAAATTTCAGATGCCATCATCCAGGCATACACAAATCAAAAACCCGCAAAAATATCTACAGGCCTTACCGCTGTTCTCAATACAACACGAAATAGAAGTCTTCCCGCATATCTGAATAATAAAACCATACTTTCAAAAAAAAATATTGATATTTATTCAGCTGTAAATCCAAAATTATTCATGATTCGCATTGACACATTGTCTGAAAAAAGGACATATGAACCCTCTGGAATTATATCTTTTTTTTCTATCCACCCGAATATCAGCCCCAAAAATTTAGAAAGTCTATATAGCGGTGATATTATTGCCTACATAGAAAAAGATTTGGAAAATGCTATTATTGAAAGATATCATCCAGACGTCCATCCCGTTCATGCTTTTATTAATATGACACACGGTGATAATAATCCCAATTTACCAGAAAACGAAAATTTTGTATCTGCTCGAAAATTAGGCCAAGACATTAGCAAAAAAGCTATTGATTTATATGAAAGCTTATCTCAATCAATGAAACAAGATATTCAAATCAAATTTCGCTCTAAAGATATCGATGTTTTAAAGCAGAATACGATAAATGCAATAAGTCTTTGCTCTCAACCCATGATAGGATGTTCTGTTTTAGGTGGTGCAAAAGGAAAGGGGTCTTTATTACAATATATTCCACCTTTTGCGCCAGGATGGCCTAAAAAATGGTTTACAAGTAGTTGTCAGGGCGTTAAACAAAGAGTTTTGGGGCCAATACACCCATTGTTTTTTCCTAAACATCACTATCCTTATGACCTGATGGGGCAGATCATCCAAATCGATAATTTTATTATACTGCCATTACCATTTGAAATTACTTGTGAAGCTGGAAAACGAATGGCAAATGATGTTCTTTCCATATGTAAAAATAATAATATGACTGAGATAAAACATGTTCTTCCAACCAGTTGTGCTAATGGTTACTGGGGATACGTTGTAACCATTGAAGAGTATCAACTTCAATATTATGAAGGTGGACACACATTATATGGTCCAAATACCAGAAAATTTTTATCATCCCTTCATATCGAACTTTTACAAGAATTGATAACAACAGGAAGTGGAGGGAACATAGCTAACGTAAGAAGGTATCCATTAAAAAGTAAAACGTTTTATCCACCCATAAAAAAATTTACAGGTAAACGAAAAGAATTAAAATCGCCAAATCTGGTAATTGGAAAAAATGAGCCATATTGGTCTTTTCAGTGGGAAGATTTACACCCATCAGAAATAGATTTCCATGTACCGCTTATTCAAATTGACTGCAAAAAAAAGAACTCAGATTGGAGAAAATTCATAAATAATGGTATTCCGGTTAATGATAGTGGTTATGATATAGCTGTTATTTTGATCAGAATAAATCCTGATTCTTTTGCTGCAAAATATGAAGCTCGTTGGTATAATCCAGAAACAAAACCAGATCGTTTATATCGATTTGCTGTATTACAGAGAAAAACAATGAATACTTTTTATTCTTCTGTTTTTACAGGAGAACAAATAGTTGAGAAATAATATGAATAATTTTCAACCAATTGATCTTTCATTTCAAAGCCCTCAAAGACTTCTTAAAAAAGTAAAACGATTTGCTAAAAAATCATTGGGTCAACATTTTTTAAATCAACCGAATATTGCAAATGCAATTGTTGAAAAATCAGAAATTTCAGGTTCAAAAACTATCATTGAAATTGGTCCTGGACTTGGTGCACTAACTGTGCCTCTTGCCAGGCATTCAAAACATGTTTATGGAATAGATATAGATCAAAACCTGTTATCTTTACTATCAGAAGAACTAAGAAAAAAAAATATCAATAACGTGAGCTTAATTCATAGTGATATCTTAAAAATTTCATTAAACGATGTAATGGCTCTGCACAATGATGAAAAATGTATTGTCATGGGGAATTTACCCTATCATATTTCTTCCCAAATTATTGTTAAACTCATTAAAGAAAGAAACAACATTGAACAAGCTGTCGTGATGCTTCAAAAAGAGATGGCGGAACGTATCCAATCCCCTCCTGGCTCAAAAGCATATGGCCGATTATCTGTGATGGTTCAATATTGTGGATTTGTAAGTCCTCTTATCAGCATAAAAGGGAGGGATTTTTTTCCACGAGTGACTGTTGACTCTCAAGTCCTTTGCATCAAATTTTATAAAAATATTGAACATCAAGCTGATGATGAAAGCTTTTTATTTAAAACCATTAAAGCAGCTTTTGGAAAACGTAGAAAAACATTGAAGAATGCTTTGATTAGTAGTGAATTGAATTATAATGCAACCGTTATCACTCAAACTTTAAAAGAAATTGGAATTGACCCTCAAAGACGAGCGGAGACTCTTTCTGTGAAAGAATTTGTGTGCTTGTCAAATGCATTAACAAAACTGCATTAACTAATTATCTTATTGATATTATTTGATAAATATTTATGTATAAAACATAACTACTTGTGTCTATAATAAAAAAATTTTTCAATTTTAATTCTTCTCTTGACAATCGATTGATTTTACTATTGTATGCATGATGAAAAAAGAATTTTTTCAATTATCAATAATAATTATTAATTAACAGGAGGTTAACATAATGTCCAAAGAAAATAGTGCCATAAAGGCCATTGCAAAATCATTTGCAAAAATTGGAAAAGAACTTGAGAATATTTCAAAATTAATAGTAAACGCATCTGAAGAAATAAATGAAGATGCCGTCGAAGATACCGACAAAGTAATTGAAACTCAAGAACAGGAAATAGAAGTTGTAAAACCCGCTACCGAGAAAAAGAAAAAAGCCAAAACCATCAAGAAAAAATTGGTTAAGAAAACGAAAGAACCTACTGTATTGGATCGTGTATACAAGGTTATTAAAAGAAGTCGAAAAGGCGCAACTGTTGAAAAAATAAAAGAAGCCACACAACTGGATAAAAAGCAAATCAGTAATTCACTGTATAAACTAGCCAAAAAAGATATGGTAAAAACCGTCTCTAGAGGTGTTTATGTGTCTGTAGATTAATTATCAAAAAAGAAGGAGGAGTATATTCTCCTTCTTTTTAACACTTAATAAGGTTTTAAAATGGTAAAGAATATCGCTCATAGAGGGGCAAGAAAAATGGCACCTGAAAATACGATAGAAGCCGCTAAACAAGCCTTACTCTCTGGCGCTGATATGTGGGAATTAGATGTTCAATACACTGCCGATAAATCGCTTATTGTCATGCATGATGATACATTAAGCCGAACCTCAAATGTCCATTTAATACCATCTTATAACCATAAAAAGCCTTGGAATGTTTCTGATTTTACAAAAGAAGAAATTGGAATTCTCGATTTTGGATTTTCATTTCATTCTCCCAATCCTTCTCAAACGAGCCGTAAAATTGATGCTCCTTTATTAGAAGAAGCGGTTCAATTTTCTAAAGAAAACAGCATTGATATGAATATCGAAATAAAAGATATTTCTGGACTTCCCGGCCATAATCAAATAGCTTCTCATGTATATTCAACTGTCAAGGAATTAAATTTTTTAGATCACGTCCTTTTTTCATCCTTTCACCATCACTATTTATATCAAATCAAAAAAATTGATCCAAAAGCGCGTATTGCTGTGCTATTGGATAATCCAGACAAACAACTTTTTACGATAATGGACGAATTAAAGGCAGAGGCTTATCATCCATTTTATCAAATAACAGATCAATTCCAGATAAAAGAACTTCATCATAAAGGATTTCAAGTGAACGTATGGACGGTTAACGACAAACAATTGATGGAATCTTTTATTGACATGAATGTTGATGGAATTGTCACTGACGATCCTTCTTTACTGTCTTCACTTTTATGATTTGTAATAAAAGGAATTAATCATGCTATACCCTCATCAGACAGAAAAAAACTTACCCGATCTTTTTTTCGTTCAGGCCAAAAAATACACGAATGACGTTTTTATGTTTGCCAAATTTGACAATGGAAAACCATGTGAAGATTGGATTGCGACAACATGGTATGATGCAGCTAACGATGTCAAACATTTTAGTGCTGGTTTGAATCAATGTGGAATTCAGCAAAATGATTGTGTGGCAATTTTTTCAACCAACAGACCTCGTTGGATTATTTCCGATCTTGCAATTCAAAGTACGGGTGGAATTTCAGTGCCAATCTATCCAACCAGTACTCACAAGCAACTGACTTTTATTCTAAATGATTGTCAGGCAAAGGCTATCATTGTTGGTGATCCTGAGATGTTGAAAATGGCCTTATCCATAAAAGAAAATGTACAATCGCTTCAGCTTATTATCAGTTTAACGCCTGTTGAATCAGCGGATCAAGAAATTATCTATAATTATGATGATATTATTCGTGAAGGTATCGTCTCAAAAAAAGCACAAGAAAGAGTATCAAAATTTAGAAAAGAACTTAGTGAAGATGATATTGCTTCGATTATTTATACATCTGGAACAACTGGTGACCCCAAGGGCGTTATGATTGATCATTCAAATTTTACAGCTCAAACGAACATCATCTTAAGTACTTCCATGACGAAAAAAATAGTTGAGCGAGGCATTCGACTGACCAGTTTATGTCATTTGCCCCTTTGTCATATACTTGGCCGAACCAGTGACTACCATGCTCAAATTGCAATGGGAACGACAATTTATTTTGCCGAAAGTATTTATAAAGTTCCGGAGAATTTGTTGGATGTCAGGCCCAATATTTTAATTACTGTTCCCAGACTTTATGAAAAAATATATGAAGCCGTTCAAAATATATCTGGTAAAATGACCGGTATTCAAAAGGTTGTTTTTGATTGGACGATGGCCGTTGGTGATGAAGCATCCGATTACTTGATCAATGGAGAAATTATGCCTGTAATGCTATCGCTGAAATTTGCTTTATCAAATATTCTTGTCTTTGAAAAAATCAGACAAAAGGCAGGCCTTGATCGTTTGGTGGTTGCAGCCAGCGGTGGCGGTGCATTGTCAGCACAAATTGCAAAATTCTTTAGAAGTATGAACCTGATTGTGGCAGAAGGATATGGCCTGACAGAAACCACCAGTGCCGCTACCTGGAATGGCCCGAATTTAATTGAAGACCTTCCCGATAACTGGTTATATCAACAGTGCCTGGATTGGTTAATTGATGCAATGGTTATTATCCAAAAAAGTGGTAAGACACCTTTTAGAACAGTTTCCGGTTTTTTTAAAATACTTGTGGCCTCAAAATTGATTGTTCCTAAGCTTATTATTAAACCAGGCTTTGTAGGACGTCCATGCAATGGAACAGATGTTAAAATTGCTGATGATGGAGAAATTTTAATCAAAGGGCCTCAAGTCTTTAAAATGACAAATGGTTATTACAATCGTCCCAATGACACAAAAGAATCATTCACTGAGGATGGATATTTTAAATCGGGTGATATTGGCGAATTTGATAAAGATGGTTTTTTAAAAATCACTGATCGAAAAAAAGAATTATTGGTAACTGCTGGCGGGAAAAATATTGCACCACATCCCATAGAATTATCATTTTCATACGATCCTTATATCGATCAAATATGTGTTGTTGGTGATGCAAAAAAATTTTTAGCGGCTTTAATTGTTCCTCACTATCCAATGCTCGAAAAATATGCACAACAAAACAATATTTCATTTTCTACGATCAATGATCTTTTAGAACATAACGATATTCTAAAACTCTTTGATGAAAAAATAGAACACATTAACCAGCAATTTCCCAGATACGAACAAATCAAAAAATATAATCTTCTTTCACAACCTTTTTCTATTGAGACTGGAGAACTGACACCAACCCTAAAAATGAAACGTCGCGTGATTTATGAGAGATATAAAAATATTATAGATATATTTTATCAATAGAAAATCGGGCGGAAATTATCGTTATCCAATCATAACCCCCCTTCGTTTATAAATCGTGTAAGTTTCAGAATCTTTTTGGGTATCTAAGCTTCCGAAGTGTCGGTACAATTAATAGAAAATATCAATTGCTTTTTCGGATACTGAAAACCGTATTTATGCCTTCAAATAAATAATGATTTATGTTAATACGTTTACAATAATCATGATGCTTTTCTTAATTTCTAAATGATATTATTTTTCTTTTTTGATCTTGAATTTGTTGAGTTTTTTTTAGGTTACATATATTAACATTGATCTCAAACACTAAAGCAGAAGAAGAACTGTTCTTACCAAAATCTTTTTCTGAAAATCGATATAACAATTTGTTTAAACCAAACCAGGAGACTCTTATGACAACCTTTTTTAAATCTCTAAAACAATCTGGCTGGATCATTATTTCTATCTGGCTGATACACAGCAATGTTTTTTGTGCAGACATTGACAATGTCACTGGCTTACATTCAACTTCTCATGTAAGTCATCAATCTTCAAGTATTACCCAAATTATCGTTACATGGGACCCACCAATAACCGGTGAACATAATATTACAGGATATTATTACCTTTTTAATTCAATTCCTGATCATGTCTTCACTATGGAAAACACAACCGGAACAGATGCAACATATATCTCGAAAATTGCGCCAAGACAAGCGGTAAGCCCCGATTTTTCTAATTCTGATGATCGTCCCTTCTATTGTCATGTGGCTGCAGTCGATGAAATGAATGAAGTCATAGGGTCAACGCTTACCTGTGGGCCATATCTAATCGATGATATTCCCCCTTATCCAGCAACAGTGATTGCGCCATCAATAACATCTGATTCGGTTGTTACCTTAATAATGGGTGCTCAACGAGCTACTGAAATGAATATCAGCAGTCATGCTTATTGTCGGGGGGTATGGGAACCATTCCAAAGCCCAAAAACCTGGAACCTGGATGATTTTGTAGGAACCCAAATTCTATATGTCTGCTTTAAAGATCCTGCTGGAAATATCTCTCAAACTCAGGCATCGATCTGGTATGATGGCGTGTTGCCATCCATTACGATCAGTGCACCTATCACACAGACTGTCAGTACGAGTCCTGTTCCATTGACGATAATGTTTAGTGAGGGAATTACAGGCTTTGATGTCTATGATTTAACATTAAACAACACGATTGTATCAAACTTTGCATATATAACAGATACCAATGGTTTTGCGTCAATTTTTACCATGACAGTTCAACCCATCACTCAAGGAAATTTCTCAGTATCGGTTCCTGCTAATGTTGCAAAAGATCTGGCACAAAATGGAAATTTACCATCTGATCCGTTTACCATTCTTTTTGATAGTAAACCACCAACCATTGTATTAAAGTCTTTAGCATCAACAATAACCAATCAACGGCCAATATCCATTACCGTTCAAATGAGCGAAGCTGTCATGAATTTTACGAAAGAAGATATCATTATTCAAAATGGGGTCATTAATGAATTTATAGGAATTGGTAATGCCTCGCCTTATTCTCTTTATATGTTTAATGTCTATCCATCCACTGAAGACTATTTTAGTGTTCAAATTCCTGCCAATCGAATGAATGATATCGTTGGAAATAAAAATATGGCTTCATCAACATTAGAATTTTTGTATGATTCCACTTCACCTTCCGCTGTCATTCAAACATCTGCAAACGAGGAAACCGCAGAATCTCCCATTTCAGTAACGATTCTTTTTGATGAATTATGCCGGCTAACGTCAACAGAGTCCATTAAACTTACTAATGGCACAATCTCCAATTTGAAAACATATAGCCAGTCAAGTTTTTATACGCAATTGTACTTTTATGTAACGCCTCAAAAGGATGACAATTTTTTGATTACCCTTTTACCAGATGCTTTTGAAGACAGGGCGGGAAATACCAACGCGATTACACTGACGAACACTATTCCTTTTTCAAGTGCCAGACCTACTGTTCTTGTAGATTCTACGATATCATCTCCCACTCATCTTACACAGATTTCAATTGAAGTTCGTTTTAATAAAGACGTTGAAAATTTTGATCAAACCGATATGTCCGTTTTGAATGCTCATATAGAACACTTTTCTTCAGTTTCTCCAAGCCAATATGAAATGCTATTGGTCTTTGATTCACCAGGAACAGGGAGCGTAACAATTCCTGCTGGTTCCGCACAGGATTTAAGCGGTAATCAATGTTTTGGTTCTGTACCTTTTGAAATGGTTTATCAACCCAATACACCCCATCGTTTAGACAGTATTTCCAATGTTTCTTGCATTGAGGATCAATTATCAGATGCCATTCCACTTTTGCTATCTGATGCTGAAGGTGGTTCATATTCATTATTTGTAAAATCCTCTAACGATTTGTTTCCTATTGATGCCGAACATATTACGATTTGCGTAAACAATTCCTGTAATCCATTGGCTTACACAAATATTGTACTAACTACTGGTGAAACGAAAACAATCAGTCTGTTTGTTCAATCATCATTAAATGCAAATGGAACATCACAATTGACCGTCACTGTAAAAGACAAAATTTATTCAATTGCTCAGCAATTTTCAGTAACAATAACGCCAGTTAATGACCCACCAATCATAGTAATTCCTCAAGAAAATGTTTTATATACAGAAAATGATTCTCCGCGATCGGTTGCATCAGGGGCATCTGTTACTGATGTTGATTCTGATAATTTTTCAGGAGGTCAATTGATTGTTGATTTTATTAAGCCCCATACTGATAATCATATTGGCATACAAAGTCAGGGAACCGATCCTGGATTAATATCAGCGACATTATCTGATATTTTCTGGGGAGATCAACGAATGGGGTCATATTCTGGCGGCAATGGCGAACTTCCCTTAATTGTAAATTTTGCGAATACGTTAGCTGATACAGCATCAGTTTCAGCTTTAATTCAATGCATCACTTACGAAAACACTTCAGAGCGTCCCATTGATGGAACGATGCAGGTTAGGATTCAAATGTCTGATGGTGATGGTGGATACGCTTTGTCTCAAACCAACACGATTACCATTATTCCCGTAAACGATGCTCCAGTTGTTACACTGTCAGAAAATCCTGTGGCTTATACCGAAAACCAGCTTCCAGTCATAGTCACCACTTATGCTCAGGTAAAAGATTTAGATGCAATCAATTTTCAATCCACTGAACTTTTGGTAGCGATTACCCAAAATGGAACCCGATCAGACCGATTGTCTATTCAAGACCAGGGAAACAGCACCGGTGAAATCAGTGTGTCGGGTACTGATGTTAAATATGAAGGTGAGCGTATTGGTTTATGGTCAGGTGGTATCGGTTATGAGGAACCATTAAAAGTTGTTTTTAATGATTTGGCAACGACAATTTCAATTGCCAAAGTCATAAAAGCCATAACATATCATACTGAATCCGATATACCCTCAGTTGAAGAACGAACCATTTCATTTTGGCTCACTGAACCTGATGGTACAGGTGTTGGCCCGTTGATTCGAAAAATGCCAGTAACATCTGATAATGATCCCCCACAACATCATGCACCTGAATTACTAGAAGTTAAAGAAGATGGCTCAGTGATTATGACTGGAAGTAAAGGCATTTATATTACTGATCCTGATGTGTTGGATAATCAATTGCGCGTTACCATTAATGCCGATAATGGAACATTCAGTCTGGGAAATACTTCAGATTTGTTTTTTATTACTGGTGATGGATTCCGCGATGTTATTGTTTCTTTTACTGCCAAATTAGAAAATGTAAATGAAGCTTTAGACGGATTGACTTTCTATCCTTCAGAGAATTATTTTGGAACAACCGGAATAACTTTTCGTACAAATGATCAGGGTTTTTCAGGTTCCAATGGTATTCCCAAAAGCGATACAGATTCTGTCCTGATTCAGGTGGAAGAAGTCCCTGATCCACCACAAATAAGTGATCCTGGAATTGTCCAATTTCCGGAAGATACCCAAAAAAGTATTACTTTAGACTTATCGGATGTTGATGGTGGTATCATCAGTATAGCGGTTTCATCTCTATATACATCAATTGTTCCATCTGATCAGGTTGAATTGACAGGAACCGGGCTGGTTGAAAATCAAACATCTTATACAATTCATACTGAAAGTGGAATCAAATATCCCTTGTCTTTAACGATTACCCCGTCACCCAATCAATTTGGTCAGGCTGATATTCAACTATTGCTAACGGATTCAACAGGAATGTCTTTTACCAGAATTGTTCAACTTGATATTGTTGCTGTCAATGATATGCCAACCATTACAACAATTCCAATGCAGTCTTGCATTGAAGACACAGTGACTGCTCCTATTGGTTTTACTGTCTCAGATTTGGAATCTTTACCAGAAGCCTTATCCTTTTCAGTCCAAACTTCTGATATAAACCGTATTCCTGTTGAAAACATTGAATTACAAGGTCAAGGCGCATACCGAACATTAACCATATTGCCGGCAGAGGATGCTGTCGGAAATGTTTTAATAACAATAATTGTCACAGATGAACATCAAGGAAAAACATCAACGGATTTTATATTGGATATTATTCCTGTCAATGATTTACCGGTTATTTCTCTGAGTAATTTTTCAGGTAAAGAAGACGAGGTGGCCGTCATTCCATTTTCTCTGACTGATGTTGATGGCGATACTGTAAGTATTTATACAGTGAGTACCGATGACAGCCTGATCCCTGATGAGAATATCATCATCAGTGGTACAGGACTCAGTCAGGTCGGACACTCATATAATATCAAAACCGTTCCAGGCATGCCTTTATATCTTACCATGCTGGCGACACCGCTGCCTGATCAAAATGGCAAAGTTACCATTGTCATGACAGTCACAGATGCTGGCGGAATACCTGTCTTGGCCAAGTCATTATTGGATATTACACCGGTAAATGACGCACCCATTATCCAGTCAATTCCGATGCAAACAACATCAGAAGATGTAAGGACGTTTCCAATCATTATCCAACTGTCTGATATTGATAACATAGTAGACGATTTGACAGTTACAGCAGTATCTTTAAATCCAACACTTGTTGATAATGATAGTATCTTGATTGAAGGCAACGGTTTGGATACTCGTCTTTCCATCGTTCCATTAAAGGATCAAAATGGTATGGCTCAAATATTAGTGACGGTTCAGGATCCAGGAGGACTTACCCATTCGACCCAATTTAATTTGAATATTTTGCCTGTGAATGATCCGCCAGTATTATCGCATATCAATGACCAGATGACGGCTATCAATATTCCTCTTGATCCTATTCCATTTTCCATTAACGATCTTGAAACCAATCCCAATGACTTAACATTAAGTGTGAAAACATCCATTGCCCTGGATGTCAGTTTTTCGGGATCTGGCACAGATCGATTACTTCATATTGTCAACCCTGAAACATACGAAGGATTGGTCATGATTTCAGTTTCTGTGGCAGATACTGAAAATTTAACCTCTGTTGAAACGTTTGCATTAACCATTACAGAATTCAATGAACCGCCAATGATTGATCTCATTCCGGATCAGACCATTCAGGAGGACACCATTCTCGAAAATTTAACCTTTAACATATCCGATAACCAAAGTCCTGCCAGTGATTTGAACGTTTTTATCGCGTCTACAGATGAACGATTGGTTCCCCCACAGAATATACAACTGAGTGGAACCGGTGCCATGAAAACCTTACGAATTATACCTGTCAGAAATCGATCAGGTGTTGTATTAATCATCATTACCGTATCCGATGTCTATGGTTTGAAAGTGACTACCGATTTTACGCTCACGGTGCTTCCGGATAATGATCAACCATTGTTGTCTTTAATATCTCCAGGCGTTTGTGGCGATCGATTCAGTTTGTTGCATGACCTGACTGGCCAGGCATATGCTTTTGGTTTAAATGATGTTGGACAGTTGGGTAATGGGGCTCATCTCAATCAGGTAAGACCTGTTCCTATTTTAGATAATATTTACCGATTAAGTGCAGGTGAAAATCATGCGGCCGCTATAACCACTGATGGAAATGTTTTCATATGGGGAAGCAATGATTTCTCTCAATTGGGCATTGAAAATATTTTATATGCTGATACACCACAATTGTTGACACATGTAAGCCATATTCATTCTCTGGCTTTAGGATCACGGCATAGCATTGCCCTGGATAAAGATGGCCAATTATGGGCATGGGGAAATAATTATTTTGGGCAAGCCGGCACAAATTCTTCAACCAATCATCCTGTACCGGTAAAAATTACCCTGGATGGATTAAACCAGCCGCTTAATAAATTTATTGCTATTTCAACCGGTTTTTTTCATTCTGTTGCTTTAGATGAGATTGGAACGGTCTGGACTTGGGGACGAAATGATTTTGGACAATTGGGAGATGGTTCTTATACATTGCGGCATCAACCCATGCCAGTTAAAAATGCTGATGGGTCAAATTTTCAAGGCGTCATTGCCATTGAAGCCGGCAGTAATTTTGTTTTGGCATTAACCAATGGTGGTGATGTCTGGGCATGGGGTGACAATTCATCAGGACAATTGGGAGTCGGAATTGCACAAAGCTCTTTGACCTACCCTGTTAGAATCAATATCCCTGTTTGTAAAGCGATTGCTGCAGGTGATCAGCATGCTCTGGCATTGACCCATGATGGTCATGTCCTTTCATGGGGTGCCAATGAATATGGTCAGTTAGGTGTGGGATCTCAAACGGATAAATACACACCCACGACTGTTATTCTTGATGACGAAACGCCTTTAAGCAATGTACAGGCCATTGCGGCTGGTGATGAACATAGTATGGCCATTCTTTCAGATGGTCACGTAATGACATGGGGAAAAAATAGCGAAGGTCAATTGGGTGATGGAACCCCCACAGATCGTGAATATCCTGTGCCGGTCGTATTGGACAATGGTTTATTTAATGTCTTTGTGATTATGGAAGATCATTCTTCTGTTCCATTTGCCTGGATGAGCGCCGATGCCGAAACTGAAAGCCATCTCTTGACTGCTGATTCCAAAATTTCAGATTTGTCCATGATTTCTATGGATGGCATTTCTTTAACAGTTGTCAATACAGAATCTCATTTAACAATCACACCTTTGCCCGATGCTCAGGGCGCTGTAGATTATTGCTTTTCAGTTGCAGATGCAGAACAACTATCCGTTTCATCTCTTATTCATTTTAAAATTATCGATATCAATGATCCTCCTGTAATTTCAGAAATTCCTGATCAAATAACCAGTGAAAATGCAATCCTTGGCCCAATAACGTTCTCCATAACAGACCTGGAAAGTACTCCAGATGATTTAACAGTCACTGGTTATTCTTTAAATACTGATAAGATCAAAAACGAAGATATTTCAATTATAGGTTCAGGTGGCTCACGTATTTTATTTATTAAAACCCGAAATGATGTTTATGGTGATGTAACCATTAAAATGGTTGTCAATGATCCTCAAGGACTGACAAATGCAGTTGAATTTTTACTCACCATTAATGATCGCCCTGATATTGTTGTTCCATCTGAAATACATATTCAGGAAGATATTCCATATACCGCTGCATTCGATATTATTGATCATGAATCTAACGCATGTTCAATTACGCCCATATTCTATTCTGATAATAACCTCTTAATTGAATCATCAACCATAGCCTGGTCATGTGAAAATAATCATTATTCAGCCACTGTAATTCCTTCTTTTAATGAAAGTGGTGTATGTAAACTGACCATATGGGTAACTGATGGCATGGCTGAAATGTCTGTCGATCTGACAGCAACTGTTCATCCGGTTAATGACCCACCTGTTATTCAAATGGCAGAATCTTCTTTAACTTATACAGAAAACGATGACATTTTAAAAATTTTCGCTAATTCCACGCTTATTGATGTGGACTCTTTGAATTTTGATTTGGGAACTTTGAGTATTCAATGGATTGATAATAGCGAGGAAAAAGATCGGTTATTTGTTCAGAATTCTGATGAAGCCGGACAAATTCAAGTCGTGGAATTAAGTGGGAATCAATCGGTATTTTATGGCGGAATACCACTGGGAACCATTACTGGCGGACAATCAGGTTATACACCACTGGTCATTCACTTTGGCAGTAATGTATCTAAAGTTGCTGTTTCTGCTTTGATTCAACAAATTGCTTACATTCACGATTCTGATAATCCTCAACCCTATGACCGATTATTAAGTGTTTCTTTGGAAGAAGGAGATACGACTGTTGGACATCCAGGCTTGCTAACGCTTTCTGTAGAGGCAATCAATGATTACCCTGTACTATGGCTGGGAGAAACAGCAATTCCTGGCGCGATTGAACTGTCTCCCATGTATGAGCAAGGACAATTAATTTTTGATGCTGAACATGAGGGTGAACTGCGCATTGATGATCCTGATATTGATGATAACCATTTATTTGTGACCATTAACGCAGATAAGGGACTTCTTATCATCAATCCTGCTTATGAGGAGCAATTATTTAATTTTACCGGTAATGCAAAAAGTGAAATGTCCTTTGATGCTCCTATTCATATTGTCAAAGCTGCCCTAAAACGTATGACATATACAGCACTTCCAGAGCAGCAAGGAAATGTGATTATTGAATTTTCATTTAATGACAAAGGTTTTAGCGGCATTGGTGCTGAAAACATTCAATTTTTTCAATTGAACACTACAATACTGAGCGATAACGATCCACCTATAATCGAAACTGTTCCCGATACTTTTATGGATGAAGACAGTACGGTTAGGATACCTTTTGCATTAACTGATGTTGATGGCGATGATTTGGTGTTGACAATAGAAAGCAAAGAACCGGGTATTATTCATGCTGACAGAATCAGCCTTGAAGGGGATTCTATTATAGCAAATGAAGGTGATCAGTATACAATCAGCATTGGTGTCAAAGGATCTGTTAACTTGATACTGGTTTGTACGTCTGAAAGCAATCAATCCGGTGATGTCCCCATTGTTTTAACAGCTACTGATCCAGAGAGTATGTCTGATGTATACCATTTCAATATTCATGTGCGTCCAATCAATGATCCTCCTGCATTAGGAGGGATATTTCCATCCATGACATACGCTGAAAACAGCTTGCAAAAGCAATTCTTAAACGGCATAACATTATGGGATCCTGATAATGAAGAAATGTATCAAGCTGTTGTAAAAATAGAATCTAATTATCAAAATGGAGATCGCCTGTCTTATGTATTGACTGGAAATATAATTGCGAAATCCAATGCCAATTGCCTTACTTTTTTAGGGGCATCGAATAAATCTGATTATGAAACTGTTTTGGATAGTCTTGCATTTGATCACACAAGCGATGATCCAGATATGAGTTCACGCATGGTTGTTATTTGGGTTAATGATGGTACCGCCAACAGTGATCCCTTAACACGGACAATAAATGTTACTGCCACGAATGATCGTCCATCACTGTGGATCAATGATACAAAAATTACAGAATTTCATTCACTCCCACCAATACTGGAAGAAAGTCAGTATCGATTTAACGATGAAGAAAACTACTTGACCATTCAAGATCCTGATGTTCGGGACGGTTTGATGACCATTCGAATATCAGCCGATAAAGGCCTGTTAACATTAAATTCAACCAGCCTCAATTCATTAACATTGATACAAGGGACATTTGAAGATTTTAATGCGGTTGTTTTTCAGGGCAAGCTAAATGATATCAATGACGCATTAAATGGCATGTACTTCTGGGCATCGAAAAATCAACTGGGTGAGGCTCATGTTGTTGTTCAAATGAATGACAATGGCTTTAGTGGTGATGGCCCTGGAGTTGATGTGATCAGAATGGTTTCTTTTAACATTGAACAAGTCAATGATCCACCATCTATTGCTTATATCAATGGTAAAATTACACAGGAAGATACCGCCATTTCGATTCCTGTAGCCCTATCCGATCCAGAAGGGGATCCAATAACCATTTGGCCGGTATCAACTGATCCTGTACTGTTGAACCCTTCAAATGTCGTCTTTTCTGGCAAGCAGGTATTATTTACCAATAAAGACAATTATATCATCGATATGACAGGTGGTTATGCCATGCTGACAGCAACCATAACACCTTCTGAAGATCGATATGGACAGGCGCAATTAACCTTTGTTGCAACTGATGGTGAATTAACCGCTACACGCGGATTTTCTTTCAAAGTACTGGCTGTCAACGATGCACCGGAGTTTTCTCAAATTCCGGCTGCCAGCTTTCCAGAAGGTCTTTCAAAATATGTCCTGGATTTTAATCCTTATGTACTGGATATTGATAACACTGATGATCAACTGGCCTGGTCTGCAAGCGGTAACGCACTGACAATGACCATTGATAAGGGAATATTGACAATGACAACGCCTTATTCAGATTGGTTTGGCGATGATGTCATTCTTTTGAAAGCAACTGATCCTGATGGACTTTATGTCACCACTACTGTCAATGTACATATAACACCATTAGATGATATTCCCACGATCACAGATATCAATAATCAGGTGATTTCTGTTGGATCTGATATCCCAACATTACTATTTTCGATTTCAGATGCAGAGGGTGGAAATTTAACCATAACAGTATTATCATCGAACCCTTCAGTCATTCCAAACAATGATAGTGCTCTCAGCATCAATAATGAAGGTATGATCTATGAAATATCAACGATACCAGGAATTGCAACTGAACTTTCACTTGTTTTATTACAGATTCCAGAAATAGCTGGTTCGACTCAGATTTGCGTTCAGGTTATGGATGATAGCGGCCTGACAGCAAATTCCTGTTTTAATGTTCAGATTGCACCCTATCTGATATCTGCTTTTTCAGGCAGACACGGCCAATGCGAGCCTAATGGCGTTATTGCTGTGGATGAAATGGGATCATATTTACCGATTCATTTTACACCTGAACCTGGATATCAGGTGGATATGGTTATTGTGGATGGTAAGTCAGTCGGCGCGATCTCAGAATATATCTTTTTTAATATCAATGCCAATCATGAGTTAATGGTTACATTCAGACCCTCTGATAGCTTTACGTTATCACAACTTGCCAGCTTTGGTGGACGAATAGAACCTTTAGGTACACAAACCGTATATTTTGGGGATACATTTACCTATTCAATTATTCCAGATACAGGATTTACTATTTTTGATGTTCTGGTGGATGGTATTTCTGTTGGAATAAGTGAACACTATATTTTTGAAAATATACAAGCCAATCATCAAATATCTGCTGTTTTTAAAGCCGTTACACAACCTGTTGCCCAATTTCATGCAACCCCTATTGCAGGATATGCACCATTAACCATACAGTTACAAAATCAATCCATTGGTGATAATCTAATCTACCACTGGAATTTAGGAGATGGTGCTTCAAGTGCCTTACCATCGCCTGTTCATACTTATGCCAAACCAGGAAATTATTCAGTTACGCTAACCATTTCAGGCACAGGTGGAACCGATACCCTGGTAAAAGAAAACTGGATTGTGGTTCAAAAAAGTCCCGTACAAATTGATTTTCAAGGGGATCAACGCAGTGGTGTTTCGCCACTGATTGTTCAGTTTATTGAAGATACAAATGCTACTATTTTGAGTCATCAATGGGATTTTGGTGATGGGAAAACCTCAACTTTAATAAATCCAGCGCATACCTATGCAGAGCCAGGAACTTATGACGTCACTTTAACAGTAACGACTGCGGGAGGATCTCGGTCCATTCATAAAGCATCCTATATTGACGTTTTAGGAAGACAGGTGA
>Ga0272440_1000692_pt1 | contig 28435 bp, 15 predicted proteins | sample SSMMMBAug17_FD_192440 | JGI IMG/M metagenome (GOLD analysis project Ga0272440, IMG submission 192440) | Marine sediment archaeal communities from Little Sippewissett salt marsh, Falmouth, MA, United States - SSM-MMB-Aug17 | ecosystem: Environmental > Aquatic > Marine > Wetlands > Sediment ... | reverse complement strand
ATTTCATGCTGAATGATGCCAAAGCATTAATTGATGAGTATGCCCCTAAAGTGGTTGCACCTTGGGAACTTAGCTTTTTTATTAAGTCTGAAATCCCCACTGCCAAATGTGAAACATTCTCATTAGGAAACAAGGGAGGCGTTGCCAATTTTGATGGTATTAAGATCACCATGCTTGAGGCCTTTCACTCTGCTGGCGCTCAGTTGACTGGTTTTTCAGGTGCAAACAGATTTGTGGGTGAAGCTGTGGGATATATGTTGACTTTTGAAAATGGACTCAAAGTTTATCATTCTGGAGATACATCGTTAATGGGTGATATGAAAACCATTATTGGTGATTTTTATAAACCCGATGTTGCTATTTTGCCAATTGGGGGCATTTTTACGATGGGACCTGAAGAGGCCGCATATGCCTGTGAGTTAATTCGTCCCAAAATTGTTATTCCTGAGCATTACGGCACATTTCCTGTTTTGGTTCAATCTGCGGATGGATTCAATAAGCTGATGAAAAAGAATTTGCCAACAACACAGGTTATTGCTGCCGCTGTTGGTGAATCTGTAAAAATTTAAGTGACAGGTTAATCATTATGTTGCGAAAATTCCTGAAACGCTATCGTTCCATTACTTTTCAATTGATATTTCATGTTATGGCGCTAATTATATTAGCTGTATTTATTTGTACTTACATGGCTATCAGGTTGGAAACAAAAGGTCTTAAGGAAGGTCTTATTCAGTCTGGAAAAGTTTTGGCAAACAATATTGCATTAAGTACTGAAAATGCATTTATGTCTTTGAATTGGATTTTTGTAGAAAATTTATTAAAGGCTTCTTCTGAAAGTTCAGACGTTACATTCATAAAAATTGTCAATGCTTCTGGTGAAGTCTATATGGCCAATGAAAAATCATGTTATGGCGAAAAAATTCCACAGGAATATCAAAGCAGTGAAACAAAAGCAGTGCTGCAAAATCATGACCACAATAAAGGATATCTAATTATTCATCCCTTTAAGGTCGGTCAAGAAAAATGGTGGATTCTTATCGGCCTGTCACTGGATGCCATTCAAAATGCAATTAACCAGTTAGTTGTTCAGAATGCAATTTTGTGTGCGATCATTATTCTTTTGGGAATCAGTGGTGCTTTATATCTTGCAAGATCAATATCCAGACCGGTATCAAAACTGGCCAGGGCAGCTTCAACTATTTCTCTGGGTGAGTGGGAACTTGTTGAGATTCATTCAAAAAATGAAGTGGGTGTGCTTGCTGATACCTTTAATCATATGATCACCAGTTTAAAGGATGCGACATCCAGTCTTAAAGAATCTGAAAATCAGTATCGCACACTCATTGAAACAGCCTCAAAGGCAAATCTGGGTATTGTTGTCCTTCAAAATATTGCGAATCGTAAAGCTGCTATCAAATATGTGAATGATGCCATGGTTAAAATCGGCGGCTATTTACGTGAAGATTATTTAAACAAAACTTTTTTCGAAATAATACATCCCAATGATCAATCCCGTGCCATTCAACATTATACTGATAAACTCAGTCAAAATGATACCCCGGATGTTGACCAATATGAAGTCCTTACAGCTTCGGGCAATGAATGTATCATAGAATTGATTGCCGGTCTTACTGAATATGACAGCCAGCCCGCAATTGTCTGTTATGTTCAGGATATCACCAAACGAAAAAAAGCAGAAATTGAACTTCAAAAAGCCAAGATTGAAGCTGAAGAAGGAAACAGAGCGAAAAGTGATTTTCTGGCCAATATGAGTCATGAAATTCGGACGCCAATGAATGCAATTATCGGTATGTCGGAAATGATGCTGTCCACTGATCTTGATGACAAACAAAAAGAATATCAGAATATTGTGAACAGTTCTGCACATTCTTTGCTTGCACTGATTAATGATATTCTTGATTTCTCCAAAATTGAAGCTGGAAAACTGGATATTGAATATACGCACTTCCAACTCAGAGACTTGCTTGAAGAAATCTCTGATATGTTTCGTGATAAATCCGCACAAAAAAAGATAGAACTGATTATCGGTGTTGATGCGGATGTCCCAACCGCTCTGATCGGAGATCCAAACCGACTCAGACAGGTGCTTGTCAATTTAACCGGCAATGCAATCAAGTTTACTCATGAGGGTGAAATTCTCGTTCGGGTGATCAAAATATTTGAACGGGATCAAAAAGCCCGACTCTTGTTTTCAGTGAAGGATACAGGTATTGGGATTCCATTAGATGCACAGGACAATCTTTTTGAACCTTTTGTTCAGGCGGATGGCTCTACGACGCGGCAGTATGGCGGTACGGGTCTGGGACTGACAATATGTAAACGTCTGGTTCAACTCATGGATGGTGAAATCAGCCTTGAAAGCGAACCCGGACGTGGAAGTATTTTCTCCTTTACAGCCTTGTTTGAAACACAGGAATGTCAAATTGAACATCGCTATCGGGTGCCTTCCGATTTGGATAATCTCACCGTATTGATTGTCGATGATAACGAATCCAGTCGTTTTGTGAATCAATCAATGATTGAACATTTTGGTTTTCATGCTTATGAAGCCTCTTCAGGCAATCATTGCATTCAATTACTGAAAAATTGGGACAAGTACAGTAAAGGAAAAAAATTGGATCTTATTCTGATGGACTGGATGATGCCTGGTATGGATGGTATTGAAACCACAATGAAAATAAAGGAATTAAAGGCATTTAACATGGTACCGGTTATCATGATTACAGCCTTTGGTGATGAAAGATCTGTCAGACAGATAAGCCCCATTCGTTTTGATGCTTTTTTGTCCAAGCCAATTAAACAATCTACTTTGTTTGATGCCATTATGGAGAGTTTTGACAGAAAAGATCTTATTGATTTACCTGTGCCTGTAAGCGACGCATCCTCTGAATCCATCATAGACAATCCCAACTGGCAAAATATCAATCTTATGCTGGTTGAAGATAACGTTATTAATCAAACTGTAGCCAAAGAAATATTGGGTCAGGCTGGCATTCAACCGGATGTTATGAACAATGGTCAGGAAGCTGTTGAAGCTGTTTCTCAGAAGAATTATGATGCTATTTTAATGGATATCCAGATGCCTGTTATGAATGGATTTCAAGCCACTAAAGAAATTCGAAAGAAATTTTCATTAGAATCATTGCCGATCATTGCCATGACTGCCAATGCCATGAAAGGTGACAAAGAAGCCTGTCTTGACTCTGGAATGAATGATTATGTGGCAAAACCCATAAAAAAAGATGATTTGTTTTCAGTACTTAATAAATGGATTCTTGGAACAAGCATTGAGACGCAAGATATTAAACCCCTTGAACAAGCATCTAAACCAGAAGCAAAATCAAAAGTTAATTCTTCAACAATCAATCTTGATGAGGGCCTTGAACGCTTGGGCGGAAGCCAATCAATTTATTTTCAATTGCTTAAATCTTTTAAAGACACTTACGCTGGATTTATTCAATCCATTAACGCATTGATAAAAACAGATAACAATCTTGCTGTTCGAGAAGTTCACAGCCTTAAAGGTGCGGCCGCCAATTTATCAATTCCTGACGTTCAGAATGCTTCAAAAGCCCTTGAAGCTGAACTTAAAGCAGATACGCCTGAAAATACGGATACACTCATCCAAGCCCTTGAAACAAAACTCATTGAAAGTTTTGAGGCGATTGATCAATTAATGAACCCATCAGATGAAAACAAAAATGAAGAAGAACCACCTCAAATTGAAGATGAAAGTACAGGTACGAAAACGATTATATTATTAACAGAGGATAATCCCATTAATCAGCAAGTGATTATTGAAGTCCTTTTAGGTGGCAATCAAAATTTTGAGATTGAAACAGCAAACAATGGTAAGGAAGCATTGGAAGCACTTGAAAAGAAGTCCTATGATCTCATTTTGATGGATATTCAAATGCCTGTTATGGATGGATTGACTGCTGCCAAACAAATACGTAAAAATGACTGCTATAAATCAATACCTATTATTGCAGTGACTGCGCATGCCATGAAAGGATATCGCGAATTATGTTTAAATGCCGGCATGAATGACTATATTACCAAACCTGTGGATAAAAATTTACTGCATGCCAAGATTAATCGATGGATTACAAAGGCTGGTAAATTAGCTTGATCTTTTTTTTATTGATTATTAACTTTGTTAATATGTTTTTTTTAATTAATTATTCAGAAGACCCCAACGCGCTTCTGAAACTTTTGAACTTGATGATGATATGCTTTTAAGAAAAGATGGAGGTAAGATTGTTGGATTAACCATCTTAAATGCCAGTATTCGTAATATATAAATCAAAAATAATGCACTTATGGTGAAGTTTTAATTTTTTTGGAAATTTTTACTTGGTAGAATTGTAATGATTATCAGAAAATACAACATTTTTATTATTTTTTTAATCAGTTATACTCTGTTAAACTTGCAGCCAACTGATGCGATTGTTATCACTCCCTCAGAAATAACCATATATCAATCTATTATTAAAGAAGATGCATCAAAGTCTATCAGGCAATCCCCCAAAAATAACTTTCCAGTTACATATTTATTCTCACAGCCCACAAACAAGCAACGACAATTTACATTAAACCCTTCAGATAAAAAACAGAATCGTCTTGTTCATGTTGATATTCCTCAACTTAAGTATGCATCAAAAATCAATTTGAATCTTTTTCCAGATTTACATCAAATCACATTTTTGCAAAAAATGGAATACAGATTTTCAGATGATTTTACATGGTTTGGATCAGTGAATGCGGCAACAGATGATATCCATGCAATTCTTACAGTTAAAGGAAATGCTTTATATGGAAATATATCCATTGATCATCAAATGTATCATATTTCGCCTGTTTCCCCTCCATTACATGAAATTGCCCAAATGGATTATTCAAATTTTCCAGCAGAGCATCTTCCTGTTGAAAAAAAGGTGTCATTAAATAAAGATATTTCCAATGATTTCAGCCGACAGGACGATGATGGTTCTGTAATTCATATTATGGTCGTATATACCAAAAAAGCAGCCAGGGAATCCAGGTCTATTGATGCCTTAATCCAGCTTGCCATTGATGAAACCAATCTGTCCTATGAACAAAGCAATATTCAAACACGACTGGAACTCGTCCATACCCATCAAGTCGATTACATCGAACAGGATATTCTGGATGATCTTAAACATCTGACATTTAAAAATGATGGATATATGGATGAGATTCATGCACTGCGTAATCAATACTGTGCAGACATCGTTATCATGCTTGAATCATCAAGTAACTATTGCGGAGTAAGCTACTTAAATCCCGATTCAGATTTTGCCTTTTGTGTTGTCTCAGTAAAATGTGCTACTGGATATTATTCATTTGCTCACGAAATTGGTCATTTGTTTGGTGCACGACATAATCCAGAAATCGATCCAAAAAATACGCCTTATCCTTATGGACATGGATATTTGCATGTTAATGGATGGCGGACAATCATGGCTTATAATGATTCATCATTATGCCCGGATGGCTATTGCAAACGCATATTGCACTGGTCCAATCCAGGAGTACGCTTTCAAAATACCTATACTGGATCGTATGCTACGCATAATAATAATCGGGTACTCAATGAATCTTCTGTGAAACTGGCCAATTTTAGACAATCTGCTAACAGTTTTACAATAAACAATAATAATCATCATCCCATTAATATTCATTCTATTGAGACATCAAACGAGTGGCTCAAAATTGTTCCAGAGCCAAAATGCCCCTTTCAGATGAAAGGACTCAAAAGTGAGTCCTTTCATTTAAAGGTAGACTGGCAGCAAATTGAATCCACAGCAAATGGATATATTGAAATCAATCACGACAATCGTATTCAAATCATTGCCATTCCGACAAGTTCATTCACAAGTATGTCCCTTGAACCGAATGAGATAAGCTGCAATAAAAATCTTTCTATAAAAGATATTCATATCAAAGGATGCAGTAATAACAAATGGCGGGCATCTTCCAGGAATACATGGTTGACAATACTTGATGCTTATAGCGGTACTGGAAATGGAACAGTCAGCGTTCGCATAGATTATAACACGATGGGAACACGCGAAGGCTATGTAGACATTTCATCAATCAATTCACAGATTCACAAAAAAGTAAAAATTGTACAAACTGGAAATCACCTGTCTGTTGAAATGCCCATTAAAGTGAGAGAAAATGATGGCCTGTTATCCAATGCAGGTAAAGTCTCTATACCATCAAAAACAACAAAACAGTTGAAGATAAAACTCTCTGTTTCAGATACATCAGATCTTGTTCTGCCTGAATTTGTTATTATCCCTGAAAATGAAAAATCCGTAAGTTTTGATGTCCATATTCAAAATAATAATAAGAAGGATGGCCCCCATATTGTAAATGTCACTGCGGATGCTTCAGGATGGTTTACCGATGAAACAGATGTTCATGTTCTTGATGATGAAAGCGGCGGTATTATCTATGTTGGTGAAAACCAATCCTATACAAAAATTCAATTGGCTGTTGAAGATGCCGCGCCAGACAGTTCAATACTGGTATTAAGCGGTGTTTATCACGAGAACATTCGTTTGACCCGGCCAGTTCATTTATGTGCAGCCAATGGCCCGGCACATACAATTATTATTGGAAAAGACAGTCAGAACCATAGTGTTGAAATTTTACATAAGAATATCATCGTTGAGGGCTTTACAATAACCGGCGCTGACAATCCCGGACAGGCAGGTATTTATATATCTTCTGATGCAAAAAATTGTATGATTAAAAACAATATTTGTGGACAAAATGATCAAAACCTCAATTATTATGGCATTTTTGTTGATGGTGGTGGATTTCATACATTATCCCAGAATTTATGTCAGCATAACAAACGATTTGGGATCTATCTGAATCGTTCCAGTCATAACACAATAGTAAAAAATACTTGCCAGTTGAATCAACGAACAGGTATAAATTTGACCCAATCGCAACACAATGTGATTTATAAAAATATCGTGAAATATCATCCGAAATATGGATTGAATCTGTCATTCAACAGTAGCTACAATAAATTGTTTTTAAATTCATTGATCAGTAATGATCGTGGAAATGTTTATTCCCGATGGAGTACCAATACCTGGCATAATAATTCGCCTGTAAATCATTCTTTTGGGCATGGTTTTTTGGGAAACTACTTTGATGATCATATCCTTGAAGATCTAAATGATTATGGTATTACAGATACCTTTTATTTACTGCCCAATAATGAAAGATCCGAATATCCACTTTCTGAAAAACCAGAACAATATGAAAACCAGACCCAAATCATTAACCTGCAACACCAGTTCGTATCTGATGAGATGGCCGAAATCTCGTCAAAATGTCTGTGCGCTTCAGGTCAAACTGTATCGTTTCAATCTTCACCAGAAAAACATGGTATACTGGAATGGACAGGACAAGATGCGCAAACAGGCAACATTTGTTTTGATTCACCTGTTCAACACCATCATGAATTGATCCTTCAAATAGGAAAAGTAGATTCTAAAGGCTCATTTATAAAAGCCGGAAAAGGGTATTCAATTATTGGGGATGGTGAAAAAGTTAATTTTGGATTTTGTATTTTTCCTGGTGTTTTTTCAATTGCTGCCAACGAGCAGTTTGCATTTCAGGTTACCAATGTAAGTCCTTTAGATTACAATATCTGGATTTTTGGTGGACTTACGCATATATCATCCTTTCATCATGAACAATCCACCACAAATACATGGACTGTGGGAAAAAATGCGACCTTTCGATCTATCCAGTCTGCACTGTCTTTACTCGCTGGTTTTCAAACAGGGAAGGATCTTACCTTAAACGTTCAACCCGGGACTTATACTGAAAATATTCAAATAGATACTCCTGTTACATTGATTGCAATGCAGGGATATACGCAAACATATATTGTTGCAGAGCGATCTGATCGACATGCAATCCATATTCAATCTGACAATGTGCGCGTTAAAGGATTCAGCATTTCTGGTGCAAACAGAAATCATGCATCGGGTATTTGTATTGATCGTGGGGTTGCGAATTGTCATATTTCTGATAATCGTATTGGCTATGATGCAATGCATACCAATGATTATGGTATCATTATCCATGCCAGTATCAAGAATACACTTTTTCATAATCAATGTATTGCAAACGAGAAGCATGGAATTTTCTTAGACGCAGCATTTATGAATCAACTGTCTGAAAATTATTGTTTTCAAAATCAGGGCGCTGGCATCTATATCACCGGTTCTTTGCTCAATAAGCTATCCAATAATACCTGTGAAAATAATAAATATGATGGCATCCACCTGATGAAATCATCAAGAAATCACTTGCAATACAATATAGTTTCAGCCAGTGAAAACAATGGATTGTATATGGACTCAGACAGTTTTACAAATATGATTTATCTTAATAATTTTGTATTGAATCGAGGGCATAATGTTTATTCTCAGGGAATTAATCAATGGTTTACCGACACAAAAATGACATATCAATACAATGGTAAGGTATTGACAAATTATATGGGCAATTATTATGGTGATCATATTGGACAAGATAATGATGATAATGGTCTGATAGATGCAATATACAACAACAATGGCATGGACAACGCGGATGCCCATGCATTGATACAACCCTGTTCATTTTACAAATTTATTCAAACTGATCCACCTGTAAAACTGGTAAGCTATCAGGTAATGGATATTACAAAAAACACAGCAGTATCTACAAGTCCCCAACAAATGGAATCCAAGACCCCAAAACTTGTATCTGAACCTAAAAATGTTTTACCCAAAAAGGACCCACATTTCGTTGATAATGCTCAAAATGAAAATTTTGTCAAAGTAGAAAAGGAAGACCGGGTCAAACCAGATCAAACAATGTTGCCCATTCTACTTTTTACAGATGTACCCGCCTATGGCAATCGCTTAAAAAACTTAAAAGGGCTTGTTCTCAATATCGAACCAGAATTGTACCATATTGCGGTGTATATTCACATTAAAGACAGGGGATGGCGAAGCAAACCTTATCCAGCAGCTCCAATGACAACAATCCAGTCTGATGGTCGATGGGAATGTGATATCACAACATCCGCATTTGATCAAAGTGCGGATACCATTGTAGCTGTGTTATATGTTTCAGATGTCATGCCGCCAACATTGATGGATGCACCTGTTTTACCAGAAATTATTTTTAAAAAAGGTGCCGGCTTTGTTCGGAATGAGCGATAATATGATTCTTTATCCTTTCGATTCGGCATGTATCATTGCCCGATTTATTTCTCGCAACAAACGATTTACCATAGAAGCCTTTTATCAAGGTGAGCGTATCTGGGCACATACCAATAACACGGGCTCCATGATGGGATTGCTTCACCCTGGGCAGGATATTTTTTTATCTCGTGCCCAAAATCCAAAAAGAAAATTACCCTATACACTTGAACTTGTAAAAGTTCACGATATGTGGATCGGTGTCAACACATTAATCCCCAATCGTATTTTAAAACTGGCCTGGCAACATCAGAAAATTGAGGAACTGAATACATATGATTGTTTTTTTTCAGAAGTCAAATATGCCGACAGCCGATTTGATGCCTGTGTACAGAATTCACAAACAAAACAAAAACTATGGATAGAAGCTAAAAATGTTACATTGGTTGAAAACGATGTTGCTGCCTTTCCAGATGCCATTACCACAAGAGGTCAAAAACACCTGGAAACCTTAATAAAAATGAAAAAGGATGGTATCGAAACAGCCCTCTTTTATTTTATTCAACGCGATGATGGGAAATGCTTTGCACCTGCTGACTATATTGATATCACATATGCACAATTATTTTATGATGCCATAAAAGCAGGCGTTAGAATATGGCCATACCAGTCGATTATCACCACAGATGGCATTGGTATTGGTAAAAAGATGGCTATTCTTGACAAACAATTTTAAAGGAAACCCATGAATATTGGATCAATATCTCTGTCAAATCCATTTATACTGGCACCATTGGCCGGAATTACCAACCTTCCCTTTCGCCTGATGGTCAAATCATTTAGATGTGCGCTGGTTTGTTCAGAAATGATCAGTTCAAACGGCCTGGTTCATGATTCGCCACGAACATTGGATTATCTTCAATGGGATCCACGCGAAAAACCTGTATCATTTCAAATATTTGGTTCAAAGGCGGAAATTATGGCTGATGCCGCAAAAATAGTGGTATCCAAAGGAGCAGATATTCTGGATATCAATATGGGGTGTTCGGTACGAAAGGTCTTAAAAACGGGTGCAGGCGCTGCATTAATGAAAGATTACCGCCGGGCAGAATCAATCTTTCAGGCAGTCCGAAAGGCCATAAATATCCCATTTACCATTAAAATTCGAAGTGGTTGGGATAAGACTGGCAATGATGCGTTTGAAGTTGGACGCATTGCAGAATCATGTGGTGTTGATGCTGTTACCATTCATCCACGGACAGCCCAGCAGGGATTTGGTGGACATTCAGACTGGGAAATTATTCGCAAACTCAAAGAAAAATTAAAAATTCCTGTTATTGGAAATGGTGATGTTGATTCTGCTGACAAAGCCTTTCAAATGATGTCAAGCACAGGATGTGATGCTGTTATGATTGGACGTGGGGCAATGCATAATCCCTGGATTTTTCAAGATGTTGCTTCAAGGTATCATCATTTGCCTCAGCCAGAAATATCTTTGAAAAAAAAATTTGATGCCATCTGTGAATATGTGGATCATTCAATTGAATATTTGGGGGAAAAACGTGCCTGTCGATTAATGAGAAGTCGCTTGGGTTGGTTTATGAAAGGCTTACCCAATAGTTCACAATTTAGAAATGATATTCGATTTCTGGAAACAAGAGAACAAACACTTTCACTGTTGATGGATTATTATGAAACATTAGAGAAGTTGTTTTTCAATGATTTACAAGATGAAAAATCTTGACCTGACTAATAAAAATGTGTACAATTATAACATTTTTTTGAAATAAAGAAGATTATTGACAATGAAACAAACCACCCTAAATACAGAATTTGCACCACCAGAACGTTTCCCATCGGAGATTGTACAAAAACAGGTTGCCCAGTTTTTGAGGTATGATTTATCCTGTCCAGCGGTACAGGTTCTTATGAATACCACACCTGATTTTCTTCTGGTATTAAATAACAAACGACAGGTAATCTATTGCAATGACAATTTTTTCAATTTTTCCGGTGCACAATCAAAAGATGAGATATATGGAAAACGTCCAGGAGAATTGTTGGATTGTATTCATTCATCAATAAATGAAGGTGGATGTGGAACGACAAGATTCTGTAAAAAATGCGGTGCAGTTATTGCAATCCTTAATGGCATTTCGGGTAGAAAGGATATTCAGGAATGCCGAATTATTCAAAAAAACACTGGTAAAGCATTTGTGCTTCGTGTATTCACATCTTTTCTCAAATCAACGAATGAAAACTTCTGTATTATGGCCATTACAGACATCAGCCATGAAAAACGTCGGAGATCTTTGGAGCGAATATTCTTTCATGATATTATGAATTCTCTTACCAGCCTTCGAGGATGTATTGAAATGCTTGATGAAGGCGGCCAGGAAATGTATGAAAATATTACCCCCATACTGGAAAGCATATCTGCCAAAATTGTTGATGATATTGAAGCGCAAAGAGAATTGACTGCTGCGGAAAATGATGACTTAAAAGTTGAATGGTCCGAAATAAGCTCATTGGGCCTTCTAGAAGATTTAAAAGAAATGTGCGAAAAAAATCCAGTTGCAAATAATAAATGGATTGATATTGATTCCGTTTCAAAAAATATAACATTTACGACAGATCGGATACTGCTTTCACGCGTAATTGTGAATATGATAAAAAATGCATTGGAATCCACGCCTGAGCAAGGCGCAATAAAAATGGGATGTCAACCTCAGAATCAAGAAATTGTTTTTTGGGTACAAAATTCAGAATGTATTCCTGAAGAAGTTCAGCTTCAGATGTTCCAGCGTTCATTCTCTACAAAAGGCCCTAATAGGGGGCAAGGCACTTATAGTATGAGACTACTCACAGAATCTTACTTACATGGCAGGGTTTCTTTTGAATCGAACGAATCATTTGGAACCATTTTCCAGGTATTTTTGCCATTGAAAATAAATCAATTTAAGAAAGAGGAAAAGAATCATGGATAAAAAAATTACAGTTATTGGTGCAGGCAATGTCGGTGCTACTGCTGCGCAACGTGTTGCAGAAAAAGAGCTTGCTGATGTTGTATTGATTGACATTCTGGAGGGCGTTCCCCAGGGAAAAACATTGGATTTGGCTGAAGCAGCACCGATAGAACTTTATAATTCAAAGTTAAAAGGCTCGCAACAATATGAAGACACAGCCAATTCTGATATTGTAATTATTACAGCCGGTTTACCCCGAAAACCTGGTATGAGCAGGGATGATCTTTTGACCACCAATGCAAGAATCGTTAAACAGGTGACGCGTGAAATCGCTAAATATTCACCAGAAACCATTTTGATCATTGTGAGTAATCCATTGGATGCCATGTGTCATGTTGCATACGAAGCCAGTGGGTTTCCGCCCAATCGCGTTATTGGCATGGCAGGGGTTTTGGACTCAGCCAGACTGAGATCATTTATTGCGATGGAATTGAACGTTTCAGTCAGTAATATTCACGCCTGTGTTTTGGGAGGTCACGGCGACACGATGGTTCCTTTACCGCGTTACTCAACAGTGGCCGGCATTCCAATTACTGATTTATTGTCTGAAGATCGAATTGAAGCCCTGGTCGATCGAACGCGAAAAGGTGGGGCTGAAATTGTTGGTTTATTAAAAACTGGCAGTGCATATTATGCACCCTCAGCAGCAGCAGTAGAAATGGCAGAGGCCATTATTAAAGATCAAAATAAAATCTTACCCTGTGCGGCTTATCTCACAGGCGAATATGCCTGTCAGAATTTATTTATTGGTGTGCCTGTAAAATTAGGAAAATCAGGAATAGAGCAGATTATTGAATTAAAATTGACCTCAGATGAAAGCAAGGCATTAGCAACATCAGCACAAGCCGTGCAAAACCTTGTAGACACATTGAAAACATTGAATTATTAAGGGGTATCCTTCATATTTGCTAAAAGTAGTTAACAGTTTTGCTCGTTCCCAGGCTCTGTCTGGGACTGCATATCAGGCGGCTCTGCCGCCTATACATTTACATAGGCGGCAGAGCCGCCAAATATGCGTTCCCAGGCAGAGCCTGGGAACGCGCAGAACTGTTAACTACAAAATGAAGGATGCCTATTAAGGCAGAAATTTTATGGTAGAAATTCGATTTCATGGACGGGGTGGTCAAGGGACTGTTGTCGCATCAGTGATATTGGCCAAGGCACTGTTCGAGAATGGTTTTAATGTGCAAACATTTCCATCCTTTGGTGTGGAACGTCGCGGCGCACCTGTGGAAGCGTATCTCAGACTGGATCGCGAAACTATTTCTGTGCGCAGTAATGTTTATAAGCCGGATCATATTGTTGTTCAGGATAGAAAGTTATTTGATACGGCATCTGTCATGACAGGCTTGAAACCCAATGGATGGATTATTCTTAATGCGCCAGATTCATTTGAAATACCATTATTGTGTAAAGACTATCCCATTGCACGTATTGATGCTGCACAAATTGCACGTAAACATGGTTTGGGAACACAAACTCATCCAATTATCAACACTGCAATGGTGGGTGCTTTTGCCCGAGCTCTTGATATGCCATCCATTGATTCATTGATAAAGGCAATTCAGGATGAGATATCTGTAAAAACTTCAGCAAATATTGAAGCTGCAAAAGAGGCTTTTGAGCAACTTTCTTTAAAATATCGTGAAAACGAGCATTGAATCAAGTTTGCCTTAGCCAAACGGCTAGGGAATTAAGCCGGTTATCGTTTTGTAGATTAGAGACAAGGTACGCCTTGTCTCTAAGTCCAGGAGTACATTATGAGTTTTGATCCAAAAATTCCCACTGCACGCCTTGACAAAATTATGCCATCCCCACCTTATTATTTAATGGGGCAAGATTTATTATGCAAAGATCGCAATCACGAAATTTTTATCAAAAAAATATTCTCAATTAAACCGGAAAAAAAGCGCGGTGCCGTAATCCTGGCGCCTGGTATTGCAACCAATGGAAATTTGTTTCGTATAGATACTGATGGCAATTGTTTATTATTAAATCATAACAGGTCATTTGCCAATATTTTGGCTGCTGAAGGCTTTGATGTATACATCTATCATCCGCGATATACAGAACGTGTATACAATCGATATGTCACACGATATTGCAAAAACAGTATCTTTTTTGATCAAATCTATAAAGCGCCATCTGAATTGACATTTCTGGAACTGGCAAACGCAGAGCTTCCCCAATTAATACAATTTGTTGTAAATCATAGTGGTTGTGAACAAATTTCATGGATTGGTTATTCGCTGGGCGGTATGTTAATCTATGCCTATTGTATGGAAAATGATGACCCATATGTCAGGAATATCATTACAATTGGTAGTCCGATAACATTCAATCAACTGTTTATTCGGGTGATTCCCTATATGAATTGGGCATCTAAAGCATTGGGACTTGAAGAAAAATCATTTTTAGGCGCTTTGTCTGAAAATTTAGTCCCATTAACACGAATGATTCGAAACCTGCCAGAATGGCTTGTGCGATTTAATATTGTCGCGCCTTTTTTATTTAATCCTTTTAATATTAATGGTGCGACAGTCAAAACCTTACTGGGAAAAATTATAGAACCCATACCAGCATCCCTGGAAAACTGTTTTTCTGGATTTATTGAAAAAGGGTATCCTTCAGCACAGAATTATGCCTTCCATTATTTAAAATCTCTTCGAAGACTCCAAAAGCAAGATAAACAATTTTTATTTTTTTATGGGCCCAATGATGTTCTTGCACCACCGGATAGCGTATTTTTAGCACATGAAATAATCAGCCCGGATAGCCCAAATCTTATCAAAGTACCTTCAGCCGGACATCTTGATTTGATTGTCGGGTTGAATTCTAGACATTATCTGTGGTTACCTATTGTTGAATGGCTTAAAGATTTTGCAGTAATATAAAACGTTCAGAAATTAAAAAACATATTAATACATATAATGACCATCTAATTTCCACAAAGATGTTATCTCATTATCATTATTGAAAGTCAAACCGATAAACGTACCTTTATTAAAATCGTATTTGTTAATATCATTACCTGTAATATCATGATATGACATATATAAAGAAAAAGATTTGTAAATATCATTATATACGATGTGATCATCTGACATTCTATATATTATACCAATATCATTAAATATGACAATTATTTTTAATTCATTTACATAGGCCTGTTCATTTAATTTAAAAGAAACGATGCTTGCGATTCGTATTTCTCCTGAAATTATTTGCTCTGTGCATGCTGAATTTGGATCAACAAGATACATTTTAGAATTAATAATAATTTTTGAAGGCGTCACATATTGAATCAGACCTTTACCTTCAAAAGTATCAACAGGTTCTCCAAAAGCAGGACCGCCAACCTCTTTAAAAGCAGGCAATGGCTCAATTGGCTGAATAGTAATATTTTCACAATTACCATTTGTGCAGAAACAAAATAGGTATGTTAAAAGTAAACAAAATATTCTCATCTTGGTCTCCTTATTTAACTGCCCATCAATTAGATGGGCAGATTTTTTTATAAAATTTCTAAATTAATTTTTCCAATAAAATCGTCCTTGTTCAGAGTTTATTTCAATATCAGGTATTTGACTATTTGTTTTAAGATCTCCAAAAATCATTTTATCCGTATTATTTTCAGTATGTAAAAAGGCTGGGGGCTTTACGACAGTATCCAATTTAATGACAGAAGGAGGTATTTTATCTTCTGGATGGTTCTTTCTTTCGACTTCTATAACTTCGTCATCGACTACAATAACAGGCTGAGTTAAACGTCCGCCATTGCAAGCATCAAGAATATAAATACTTGAATGACTTTTTATTCCGCACTTGCTTGTTGCAGGAATCAGGCTTATTGCAATAAGTTTTCCTTCCCTTATCATAACATTATCGATAATTCTTTCATGTCGCACAGGCAAATCAAAATACCAGCCAACATGAGAAACGCCAGTATCTCCTTCCCCAGTTTCATCAGGAAACCAGGAAATGGTATGATCTGAAATTACGCCATATTGATCCGATTCATAATTTCTATCAATTGTTTGTTGTAATAATGTAATTTTGCTATAGTCATCACCAAGATTTTCTTTATTTGAAAGATTTCTATCTGTTGTAAAAGAACCATAATAAAAAGCACTTCCCCTTTCATCATTTTGCCAATCCCATATGCCATAGATGCTTTGTTGATCGAGACTTCCGGCATCACCTTCAGTTAAATATTTTCCAGTTCCAAATACGATAATATAACCCGCTTTTCCATAAACACAGTGTGCCATAACATCAGGTTTTGTTGTAATAGGCTGAGGTGTGCCTTCACCATCAGTATTTTTAGCCTGAAATAATGGTTGAGGTTTATCTTCTGTTCCATAGGCAATTTTCCATTCTGAAGGATTTGATGATGTCAGATCAAATTTCCATAGGTTACCCAGCAAATCTCCTGCATATACATAATCAACTTGTTCATCATAATTAATATCAACAAGACTCGGGGAAGAAAGACCATTACATATAGCATAGCTGCCGACCTTCGTATCCAATGTCGCAATCTTTGAACCATCTTCTAGATTTATAATATAAAGAGCAGCTTTTCCTCTTTTACTTGCATAGCCATTACCAAAAATTACAACCCAGGAGTTCGCATTCGATTTAACAATATAAGGAGTACTATAGCTAAACCCCATGTTTAAATCATCGTCGGAATCAGCACTGCTATAAGGCGGGAATTCCCATTGAGGCATGTTTACGAATTCACTCTCTGAAATATTCAAACAATAGTATCCCTTACCACCTTTACCCAATCCACCGACAAGATATGTATCCGTGTCAGTTTCTTTAATTGTTGGTGTTGCATCAACAAAGAACTTATGTTTGTAATCAACAGAAAAAAGATGGGTGAGATTTTCAAATACGAGGTTTGGGACATATGCAGCAACCTCTTCACCAGTATCAGCTTTAAATACATGCCCCATTCCATCATTCGCGCCAATAAAAACAAAATCCTTAAAAAATAATGGTTGAGAATGAACAATATCACCCAATTTATGATATCTATTACGAGCAGTGCCACCATTCTTTTTTTCGTCGGTGTCATCACCACTGATATATCGAACGATTTTCCTTGCGAAATCAAGATCGTCAGAATGAATTTTTTCTAATAAATCCGTTCCAATACTCGAAAATTCAGTACCTCCGCTGCCACCATTTGAGGTAATAATATTTCTGTCAGACCATGATTTTTGATCCAACTCTCTCTGTGCAGACCATTCGGCATTACCATAGTCAAATTTAGATTCAGATCCATCTCCATCTTCAGTTGTACCAAAAGCTTTTAAATCACCAGACCAATCGCTTGAATTATATTCTCCTTGAAAAACAAGAGAACCCATCTCAATTTTAGGCCCATTAACAGCAACAGATGCCGCATTTCCAATAACAGATATTTGTTTTCCTATTAACGCCATCGCATTTATTAAATCCTGGGGATTACTGGCATTGAAATATTTACCACGTCCATTAATTGCAGCATGCCATAAATCATCAATTGTTGTCTTTTTATCTTTTTCAGGTTCAGGCCATTCTTCAGGACAATAAGTAGAACAATCAAGGACTTCAACACCAGGTAGTGGTGGACATCCTGGATAGCTCAAAGAATCAATTTCGCCAGTAATGCCAAAAGAAACTCCATAAGTGACCATATGCTGCTGAGTGTTGATATCCAATATTCCAAAAGGAACCTTATTCTCCATAGTGCTTAAATCTGTCTTATAGTAATACATTGCAACATCAGCAAGCGTATTGTCATAATTATCTTCAAAACAGCCCCCATCGAATTCTGAATCAGTGTTAAGATCTGCATTACCTACAGAAGGAGAAGTATTTCCATTCCAATAACCATCCGTCAGGATAATTGCAAAAGCTCGCTGACATTCTCCACCATCATCAGCACTGGCAAAAGAGGATGTTTCTGATAAAACGCTTGTTTTATTTTCATCGTAATATTTTCCAACCTCATTTAATCCTTTCCTGAGGGGGGTGCCACCATATGCCTCAGCTTTATAAAGTGTATTTAATAATAATTCAGACTGATCCTCCAGGCTACTTGATGCGTTTCTACACTTTACTGGTTGCACCAGTAATCTTGTAGAACTTTTATTAATTGTCATAATACCAATTTGAACACCTTCAAGGCTATCAATTATTTTACCAATAGCTGCTTTTGCAGTATGCATTCTTCTCCTGTAGAAAGAAAACCAGTTTGAAAAATTTTGCAACTCATCTGTATATCCTCTTGATGAGACAATATCTGCTGGTGGCGTATTCGTTTTATAAAATTCTGTCATCTTAAATTGACTTGTATATCTAATACTATAATAGTCAATACAATGTGAATGAATATTGATATTAACCAGATATACTTTATGATCAATTTTAGAATGTTTAAAATAGTGTGAATTATAAATATTAACACGATACGACCTTCTGCGCTCAGAGAATTCAAATGTATAAAAAATTTCTCCCATATCCAAACTTAAATTATTAATGGGATCTGATCGGGGTGTCTCAGGATCAGCATTGGGTACTTCATCCCAATCAGGAGAATCTGTTACAGATAAAGACTCCCATTTTGGCCAGGGTTCATATGTTATTGTGGGATCATAGTACATTTTGTTATGCTGATTAAATCGGGAACGAAAATATTTTTTATGAGTATCACGAAGGGGTAAAAAACTACTAGGTGCATAATTATCGTCAGATGCATAATTGTAGTAATAATTTGAACCAGGATCAGTAAAAATGCCACCTGTTTTATCTGTCATCATTTCAAAAGACATGCTTCCAGAATCATCCAGAACAAACATAATTAATGGTGGTGCTGGTGATGCCAGAGATTCAAGAGGAATATCTGATATTGACATGCATTCTTCATCCGGACAGAAAGGATCATCATCACAGTCCTGATCAATACCATCACATGGAATATCATAATTTCCGGGAAATCTATTTGCATCCCCATCATCACAGTCTCTATCATTGAATACATAGTTTACTATTGGTGGAAAACATCCTTCTGTAAAGTTTTCTGGATCACCTGCACCGTCTTCATCCATATCGTGATAATAAATTGTGTCTCCATCTTCATCTGTTTGACCATTACAATTGTCATCAATTCCATTACAGATTTCAGTAGCATCAGGATTGATTTCTCTATTATCATCGTCACAGTCAGCACTATTATCAGCATAATCACTTAAAAGGTCACATACCTCTGCATTCAATGCTTCTGCTGTTTCTTGATCACTTTGAGTGCAGACAGTGCAAGATTCCATGAAGTATTGAATTCCTGCGCCAAAATTATCATTGTCTTTATCTTCATAACATTCTTCGAGTTTTATATATTGAACATCATGAACTGGTCCCCATTTAATTGGTATTCCTTCAATTCTAGGAATAATTGGAATTTCAAAGTCAAATCCCCATATAGATACCGGAATTTTCCAACCCTCCAAAGTATATGTTTCGACAACTTTAAATTTAAAAATACTGGAATTTTCTTGTATTTCATCAGGTGTATCCCAACCCGTATGATTTGTAAAAGTAATTTTGTAATTAATCATATCTTCTGGTGGTTTTGTACCAAAAAGCCAGGACACAAATTCAAACAATTTAGCAACAATTATATTAGAAAAAATTTCTGCGGATATTGTATAATTACATACGTAACCACTTTCTTTATTAGTTTCTTCTTTTCCTAACATATAACATGACCACTTTGCATTAACAGGGTGTGGTTTTATAAAATTAACCTGTATCCCAAAAAATAAAGACTCAATACCTATTAATGTCTTAATACCATCAAGAATAATATCTTTTGATTTTTTTGCGATATCTCTTGCGATCTTTTTTGCTTTATTCCATGCTTTTTCGATTAATCCTGCTTCTGCTTGAACTGGCTGTAAAACAAATCCGGCGACCAAAAAAATAACCAGAAAGCACCTTAATTTTTTATTTTTATGAAAAAAACTCATAATTATATTCCTTTCAATAAATTCTTTTTTTATATTTAAACGAAAAGATAATTCGGACAGGTCAGACAAGTCAGACTGGTCTGACCTGTCCGACTTGTCTGACTTTACCGAATGGGGAAATTATTTTCAGAGCATTCCTTCGCTAATTCTGAAAATTCTCTTAATTCTAAAAATCCTTATTCTAAAAAAGATTAATGATTATTATTAAACTTCAATATACCCGAAAATTTATGACCGCTTACTTATTAAAAAAATCGGATAGGTCTATAAGTGTATACATTTTTTTAGCCCTGAAAGGGCGGCAACATACCAGCCCAGGGCAACGCCCTGGGAAAATATATATAAAGTTTTAAGCCCTGTAAGGGCGTTACATTTTTAGAATGCGTCCTTTTTAAGGAATGGTTTAAAAATAAGTTCCTCTTTATTTTGAACCTGGATTACGCTGAAGAAGATGAATAAGATGAAATAAAACACTTTTAATTCATCTTTTTCAGCGTAATCCAAATTCAAAATAAATAGAATGGATTCTTTTTGAAATGAGGAACTAATTATTTAATTATTCCTAAGCTATATATTTTTAACTGTAATAATTTGAGTGAATGTCATTCTGGAGAATACGATATAGAGAATCTGACTTAACAGCTTCTAAGTCACTGATATAAGCAGTTTAATATAAGAATTTATTTTCAAATCCTGCATTTTTTTACCGCTGATAAAATTTTTTAAACTGAATGTATGATATCTTTAAAAACCTTTAATGCAAAATCTATACCAGGTCGAAATAAAAGTTTTACAGACATCAAAAAAACTGAAAAGATATTATTATGTGCTAAAAAAATTGATTTTAATGTAAAAATGATAAGCCTTCATTGAATAGCACGTTTCAACCATTTGTAAAAAGCATAGGCTAAAAAGGGGGGGGGATGGGCGCTATCCTTATACTTAATGAGTTAACTGTTTTTCAAGAAAATCTCTAAAAGCATGATAATCCTTTTCAATCCTTTGAAAAGATTCCTTAACACGCTTTTCTGATTGATCAATTGCTGCAATTTCCATTTCTTTGCATTGTTTGCTTAATCGGCTTGTGCCAAAAATGCTGATGATTGATTTCATTGCATGAACATACTGCCTTGTTTTATCAAAATCCAATTGATTCACTGAAAATTTCAAAGATTCAAATATCGTTGGGCTTTCATTAAGAGATAATGAAAGCAATTCATGATAGTTTTCTTTCAGTTCATTTTTTAGCTCTTGAATATACTCCAAATCAAATTCTGTCTCCTTTGATGATTTTTTGACAGGTAATGCCTTATGTTCTTTTTTACTGGATATATATTGATAGATTATTTCTTTCAATTGATTCAGATTAAAAGGCTTTGTGCAATAATCATCAAATCCTTCTTTAAGATAACGTTCACGTTGTCCAATAAGGGCGTCAGCAGTTAATGCGATAATAAAAGGCTGTCTGTCTACTGGCAGTAATTCACGAATGTTTTTTGTGGCTTGCAGGCCATTCATGTTGGGCATCATGATATCCATAAAAATCAGGTCATAATTATTTTTGTTGACTTGATCAATGGCAATCATCCCATTATTCGCAAGATCAAATGAATAGCCCAATTTATCCATATAAAATTTGAAAACTTGCTGGTTAACAGGATTATCCTCTACTAACAGGATATTTATCGGTGAGTGTGATTTTTCCACTAATGATATTTGTTGTTTCGACTTTTGTGTCAAGTCAGGCAAATTGTTTTCGCTTTTTTGAAGCGTCAAATATAAGAAAAAACTAGTTCCCTGATTCAGTTCAGATTCAAGCCAGATCTTTCCATTTAGCATCTTGACCAAATGGTAGCAAATAGACAAGCCCAGGCCGGTTCCTTGAAAATTCTGCTGGCTCGCATTCACTTGTGTAAAGCTGTGAAATACTTTTTCATGTTCTTCTTTTGGAATTCCAGACCCGGTATCCTTTATTTCAAACAAAAGTCCTGTATCATCTGACGGGGTTTCTTTTTGTTCAACAATTATTTTCACAAATCCATTATCAGTAAATTTAATCGCATTTCCTATCAGATTAAATAATATTTGTCGAATCCGAATGGGATCGCTTGCGTATACTTGATGCATGTCTTGTTGGATTTCGTATGAAAAATGAATATTTTTTTCTTGTGCCTTGGGATGAAGCAATTGATAAACTTCGTCAATCAATGATTTCAGATGAAATGGTCGAATATGTAATTCCAGTTTACCTGCCTCAATTTTTGAAATATCTAAAATATCATTGATGATCGTCAGCAGCATTTCACCGCTATTCTTTAATGTTTGTAAATACGCTTTTTGATCGGATGAAACATCTGTGTTGATCAGCAAATCAGTCATACCCAGTACACCATTCATTGGTGTTCGGATTTCATGACTCATTCGTGCCAGAAATTGAGATTTAAATCGGGATGATTTTTCAGCCAATTGCCTGGCCTCAAGCAATTGTTTTTCCATTCGTTTTCGTTCGGTAATATCTATGCCTAAACAAAGAATCGTATTGTCATTTTTCTCATTTTGAAATGGATAATAATACATGGCAAAATAATTGCCTGATTGAGACATCCATTCTTTTGTCCGCCCTTGTCCAGTTTTCATCACTTCATTGACAATACAATCTTTGCACTGTTCAATATTACAATACATTATTTCATAACAATATGAGGACATCGGGTCGCCAATATATTTTTTAAAATATTGATTGGCATAGGATATTCTTTGATCCTGATGAACTAAAAAAACAATTGCTGGAAGGTTTTCCAATAAGTAGTTTAATCGATTTTGTTCTTTTTGAAGTAAAGTTTCTGATTGCTTACGCGAGTTCACTTCTTTTTCAAGTATACTGTTTAATTCTTTTAAATTATCATTACTACGTTTAAGCGCTTGCCTGCTTTTTTCAACAGATTGTTCTAGTTTTGTTTGTTCATTTTTTTGATCGGTGATATCCGATACATGGAATAGAATATATCTTGGTGGAAAATATACCCAACTGGCATCCAAAAATTTTTTTTCACCCGTGGTTCGTAAATTCAGATAGAATTGTTTTCGCACGCCATGTAATTCTGTGCGACATTGGTTCATCCATTTGAGGACTTGCGGCATATCCTCATATAATTGCGATGCTGTTTTACCGAGTAATTCCTTGATTTTGGGACCGGAAAATTTCATGGCAGCCTGATTGATATCAATCAGAATCATATTATCATCAACAATTTTCCAAATATATGTAGGAAGAGGAAATAAATAGAACTGTAATAAGAATCGCTCATCTTTTTCATTATTGGTTTCATTGGCAATATTTTTGTTTGAGATTTCTTGTGCCAGTTGAAATGCAGATCCATCTTTTTGAGGGTTCTTTTTTAGAGATACAGCAGAAGAAGTACCCTTTTTATGATATTGAGATACGGAATCTACACCCATGACTCAGGCTCCTTATTCTATAAATGCTTTATTGAAAAATTTTATACCATATTTTAAATGGTTCGCGTTGTCAAATATTTATTTTGCTCTACTTTTATTCTGATGAGATGAAATCAGCTAAATAAATAAATTAGCAATTGTCTATAATTCCTAATTTTTTAACACATAAATTCAACGTATGACATCGTTTCAAAAAGGTCAGATATTTTGCAATAACTTTTTAAAAATGATATGTTCTCTGGAAATTAATACACAGTAATTTCAACCCAGAAAGAGCAAAACATTTACATGCAGGAGCTTTCTTATTGTGAAGAAAACAAACAAAAAATCAGTACACCTTATTACACCATATTATCGAGAGCATTGCTCGCTCATTTGTCTGGGACTGATCACACTGATCATTGTCGATTTTTTACAACTGTTTATTCCGCGCATTATCAAATGGGCAGTTGATGATCTAACCGCGCAATCAATAGATCATCATCAGTTACTTTACTATGGGTTATATATTGCTTCAATAGGCGCACTTATTGCTGTTTTAAGATATATTTGGCGATTCTGCCTGTTAGGTACATCAAGGCGTATTGAGGAAGGACTCCGCAATCAGTTATTTGGTCATATTCAAACGCTGTCAGCATCATATTTCATGCAGATGAAAACAGGTGATCTGATGGCGCACGCAACAAACGATATCGGTAATATCCGCATGGCCTGTGGAATGGGTTTGGTGGCACTGACCGACACTGTTGTGCTGGGTACAGCTTCAATAGGCTTTATGATGTTGATCAATGTTAAATTAAGCTTACTTGCTTTGATTCCCATGCCGATGATTATTATTACTTCAAAATATTTCGGTCGCAAACTGCATAAAAACTACCAGGCAGTTCAGTCATCGTTTGCCGATATGACAGAATTAATCAGAGAACGATTTGCAGGTATTCGAATTATCAAAGCCTACCATAAAGAACAGAATGAAATAGAATGTATTTCCAATATATCACAGGAATACGTTAAAAATAATATCAGGTTAGCCACAATAACATCCGCTTTTTTTCCCATGATTCTCCTGTTTTCAAATATCAGCCTGGTGATTATCATTGGCATGGGTGGACGATTAACGATTATCAATTCGATCACAGCGGGTGATTTTGTCGCATTCCTCAATTACCTCGCACTGTTAACCTGGCCAATGATGGCTTTGGGATGGTTGACCAATCTTATCCAACGAGGGAAAGCATCCCTTGATAGAATTAACAAAATTCTTGAAACACATCCAGATATTTCAGATCAGTTAAATGCATATACCCTGCAAGGCTGCAAAGGAGATATTCGTTTTCAAAATATTTGTTTTTCTTATCAATCATTATCTAAGCCTTTGTTATCAAAAATAAATTTGCATATTGAAACTGGAATGACAGTAGGCATTATGGGACCCTCAGGTTCAGGTAAAACCAGCCTGTTAAACCTTTTACAAAGACTTTATGATGTTCAGAAAGGTCAGATTCTGCTTGATGGTATTCAGATCAAAAATATATGTTTAAATGATTTAAGAGCTCAGATTGCTTTTGTTCCACAGGAAGCTTTTTTGTTTGCCGGCACCATTTGGGATAATATTTGTTTTGGTCGTACCACCAGCGAAAAAAGCATGCGCAATGCTCTGAAATTAGCAGCTTTAGACGCAACAATTGCATCTTTTCCTGATGGGCTCAAAACAATTGTGGGTGAAAAAGGTGTTATACTATCTGGCGGTCAAAAGCAGCGCATTGGTATTGCAAGGGCATTTTTGTCTGATGCGCCGATCTTGATTCTGGATGATCCGGTCAGTCAGGTTGATGCTGAAACCAGCAATATTCTGATTGAATCATTTCAACGATTAAAAGGACAAAAAACAATTATTATTGTGTCCCATAGAATTTCGGCAATTCGTTTTGCAGATCGGATTGTTGTTTTAAAACAAGGCAATATTGTTGCATCTGGCACTCATGACATGTTAATAAAAGCTGTACCGCCTGAAAATGAATACTACGCACAAACATATCGTCTTCAAGAAATAGAGGAAAAGTATCATGCGCTATGATTATGGCTACTCTGAAGAAAATCAACTGGGAAAGCACTACGATTTTAAACTAATACGTCGCCTTGTGCCATATGCTGCGCCGCATGGGTTTTTATTTTTGTTTATTACAGTATTGATCATTGGGATAACACTGATAGATCTTTCTATTCCTTATATTACCAAAATTGCTGTGGATCGTTATATCGTGCCGCAAGAGAATCAAAACACCCATCGTAAAACACTTAGAAAAAACTTAATTGTAAATATGAAAAATCCCTTATTGTGTGATATTGTCAATCAATACCCACAGTATTTTACCCACAACAATCAAAGGGCCTTGATTGCTTATGAAAATCTAAAATATTTGAAAACCAATGAAGTGAAAATGCTCAGAAAAGATGATTTAAAAGGGATTATGATCATATCGCTCATACTTTTTGGACTTGTTATTGGGAATTATTTATTAAGTTTTATTCACGGTATTCTTTTGGAAAGAACAAACCAGAAGATAATGCATGATATCAGGATCACTATTTTTTCGCATATCCAAAGCCTGAAACTGGATTATTTTACGAAAAATCCAGTAGGAAGGCTGGTTACCCGTGTTACCAATGATGTTCAAAATATGTATGAAGTATTTAATTCAATTGTGGCATTTATCATAAAAGATGTCTTGTTATTAATTGGAATTACATTGGTGCTTCTGAGTATTCATATAAAGCTGGCTTTGATTACGTTTATGGTAATTCCGGTCGTTTTATTGGCATCCGCTGTATTTTCAAGCAAAGCAAGAGATGCTTATCGAATGATGCGTATCAAAATTGCCGAAATCAACACACGCTTTTCAGAAACAATCAATGGCATGCAAGTAATACAAATGTACAGGATGGAATCTGATAATGAAAAACACTTTCAACAATTAAATCATGAAAATTATCTTGCAGATTTAAGGCAAATAAAAGTCTTTGCGCTGTTCATGCCTGTGATAGAATCATTGGGAATAATCGCTATTGCCATTGTGATTTATTATGGGGGGAACAGTTTATTAAGAAATTCGATATCTTTGGGGGCGTTGGTTGCTTATATTTCATATATGAAAATGTTTTTTAAGCCAATTCGTGATATGGCAGAAAAATACAATATCCTTCAAAATGCAATGGCATCCGCAGAAAGGATATTTTCCATATTAGATACGACATCAAATGATATCGAAGATCATGATCATCCCGATGCAAAAGATCCCATTCCAGATATTAAAGAAATTGTTTTTAAAAATGTTTCAATGGCTTATATTTCTGACGAGTTTGTTCTAAAAGATATTTCTTTTGCAATAACTGCCGGTAAGTCTATCGCGCTGGTTGGTTCAACCGGTGCAGGGAAGACAACGCTGGTCAATATGATTATTCGATTCTATGATCCCACAAAAGGAAGTATTCTAATTAATCACCTGGATTTAAAACATATTCCACCCTATTGGATTCGATCTAAAACAGCCCTGGTTACACAGGATCCTTTTCTTTTTTCTGGTACCATTCGAGACAATATTGAAGTTGGAAATAATAACATGTCCGAAGAACAGCTTAAAAACATAATTGCCCTTGCCAGATGTCAATCAATTGTTTCGCAGTTGCCTGATGGTGTAAATACTGAAATTGCTGAGGGTGGTAAATCATTATCCAGTGGACAGCGACAGCTTATTTCCATAGCCCGTGCATTTGCAAGTCAGCCCGATATCATCATTTTGGATGAAGCAACATCGTATATAGACTCAGAAACAGAACAAAACATTCAAGCGGCTCTAAATAGTTTAATGAAAGGCCGAACATCCATTATTATTGCCCATCGACTGTCAACCGCACGTATGGCAGATAAAATTTTTGTGATGAACCGCGGTAGAATTATTGAAAGCGGCACTCATTTGGATTTAATGAATCAGAAAGGGTTTTATTATAATTTGAATCAAGCATCTTGAGGGCGTATCTACAAGTTAGGAGGTAACAAAAATGTTTGTTACTTAGTAGAATGCTCTGAAAATAATTTCCCCATTCGGTAAAGTCAGACAAGTCGGACAGGTCAGACCAGTTAGACTTGTCTGACCTGTCCGATTTTTGAAAATGGGGAAGTTATTTGTTATTTTTCGAGCATTCCTTAGGAATAATTAAAATGGGGACTTATTATTGATGCACTTTGAAGTTTAAGTGGTATTGATGAGTTAAATGAACAATAAGTTTGAAACAAAAGACGTGCTGATGAAAGTGCGTCTCTTAAAAATTGCTGAATGGACAGTTTCAAAACGCTAATCATTCAAGTGTAACCAAAACAGACTGAATTCCGGGGACACGATCCTTATTCATTGCTATAAATTATGAATTTAAATCAATGAATAAGGTCATGTCCCCGCAATTCAGTCTGTTTTGGTTGCACTCGAATCACTCAGCATTCAATGCTTCCCGAATTACTTTCGCCATGTCGGCAATTGCAATTGGTTTCATGACATATAGCATTCCCAGGCTTCGGGATTTTTCTTCATCTATCAACGCACTATGCCCGGTACAAATAATAATTGGAATATCATGACGAATCTTTCTAAGGTTTTCAGCCAAT
>Ga0272440_1000691_pt1 | contig 28441 bp, 43 predicted proteins | sample SSMMMBAug17_FD_192440 | JGI IMG/M metagenome (GOLD analysis project Ga0272440, IMG submission 192440) | Marine sediment archaeal communities from Little Sippewissett salt marsh, Falmouth, MA, United States - SSM-MMB-Aug17 | ecosystem: Environmental > Aquatic > Marine > Wetlands > Sediment ... | reverse complement strand
TCCCCAGCGAACCCGTGAGTTTTGCAAGTGGGGTGTCGACCAAGGAGCGGATTATCTATTCAAGGCAGACGATGATACGCTGGTTCACCCGTGGCGACTGAAAGAATTCGCGGCTACGCTGACAGAGGATTACGTGGGGCACGAACCGGGGGGTGGGTTCGTCGGCTACGCATCTGGTGGGGCCGGCTATTTTTTGTCTAGGCTTGCGGCCCAATGTGTCGCGGAGAAATTGTCACATACAAGGGGAGCAGAAGACAAACTGGTTGGAAAGCTACTCAAAAGAAGCGGCGTCGCTTTTTCACAAAATGATAATTTCGTGCCGTGGGGCAGGTTGGGTGTTCCCCTGCCGGACAACGAGCTAATTACGTCGCACAAAATGGCGCCAGTCCGATGGATGACGAACTGGCGCCTATGTCGTAGCGAGTACTAGGCTACTGGGGCGTTGTCGGCGTTTTTGATGATCTTGCCGGCCTTTTGGAATGTCATGCTTCGGTTTTCACCGGCTTGCCTCATTAGCGACGTTACCACTTTGGCGATTGTGGCCGGTTTCATGTTTTGGTCGTTCAAGTGCAGCACATGAGCGTCCCAATCGGTTCCCAAGTCCGGGTTGATCATTTCGCTGTATTCGGACATGATCTCAGATAGTTCCGTGTCTTCCTGTTGGCGATTGCGGCTATCCTTGGTGCCGGGATCAAAGTGCCTTAGCCCTGTGGCATCCAGATACAACCCCATCTCCTCAAGCGCGCTGACTACCTCGCCTCTACTGATCTGATGCATGCGGGCAATCTGTTCGTAAGTCATTCCCGGAAGTTTCGCGAGAAATTCCAAAGACGGAGGTTGCTTCTTTTTCTGTTCGTTGGCCCTTTTCATGACTCGACCGGCAGCGCGCATTCGCTGCTCTCGCCCTTTCCATTTCTTGTTAGTGGCTTCCATTCGTCTTTCGTCTGCCGCGGACATGAATGTTTTCGGGTCGTAGTGCGGACTTTTTTCTCCGTTGGCGAGTGCGTCGCAGTGCTCTCGGAGTTTTTGCGTGTCCGGTCGTCCGTGTGCATCGAGCCAGCGGTACATCCTGCAGATTTGCGTATCGCCCGTGGGGGGCACTAAGCTACGCAGGTAGGCAACCGTTGGGGGTAAACGTCTCGTGGGCGGTGTGAGCTTGGTAAGCATGATCCGCCATTTTTCCCACATATCCTGTGTACCCTGTGGGTGTTCGCCGTGGCTGGCGTAATCAATTTGTTTCCATGCGTTGTACTGATCAATGAAATCGTCGACTGCCAACGCCAGTTCCTTTGCGTCGTCCGCAATTTCGTCAGTTTGCGTGGCCTCGTCTAATTGATTGATCGCATCCATGATGCCATCGGTAACCCTGCGCACTTCTTCAGTAAGATCCCACTCCTGAATTAGTTTTCGCGCATCGTTGACAAGGTTGGATAATTTGTTGAACGTCAGCATGGTTGGGCCTTTCTTATCAGGCGTGAATAGAGGTCAATGCTAATGGGGATGTTGCATCGGATGCAATGGTAACGCTGAACCATTGCCCGCTTTTGCCAATTTTGTATTGATATTTGGCTGTTTTCCATAGATTGAACGTGACTAATCCATTGGCGTCACTTGTGTCAGTATGTGGCCTCGGTAATCCTACTCCGTCTGGAGTGGTGGGTGGGCTTGTGCATCGCAAGTAGACTGTAACGCCTGCTTCGACATCAGAGTCGTCTTCGTTTCTGGTGTAAATGTACCCAACGACTTGATTGTCGCTAGATGGTGCGGTGAAAGTAATCGCCGTGAGTTCTATATCAACGGGGTCCTCGTCTGCGTCGGACGTGAAGGTTCCCGTTGAACCCGTGCAACCGCTGCACGTTGCCACCCATGTCCACGTACCATTTGCCAGATTGAACGTGGCTTCTCCGTTTTCGTCGGTTGTTGTTTGATAGGATGTAGAACCCTTTTGCACCCGAATGGTAGCGTCTTCCAGGGCAACATCTGAATCGTTGGTCACGGTGAACAGGTGAGAGTTGGCGCCGTCTCCTGTGTCGGGCACAATGCTGTCAACGGCAGTCGCTACCGCGTCCAGTTGATCGCTAAGCGTTTCGAGCGTATCTCCATCCTCACCTTGTAGTGCCGCAATCGCCGCTTGCGTTGCGTCGTGTTCAACCTGAAGTGCTTCGAGCGATTGCGTCTCGTTGCTATAATCGGAAACGTCACCGCCAATTGCAAGCAGATGGGCCAGGGCTGTATTGTCTACGACGATGTTAGTAAGCGTGGCGTCGCCCACTTTCATAAGGTGGTCAAGGTTGATGTCTGACAGGGCAGTATCGCATTGGGTATTGATCGAAGCCAATGCAGTTTCGTTCCACGTGACACCCCCATCAGATTTCGGCACCTTTGCTAGTTCGGAAACAATCGCGGCCACTTCCTCGTCAATATAGCCAGCAATCGTTGCCTGATTGGTCGCCGTGGCCATGTCGGGAATCGCAGAAAACTGATCGCCTGTTCCACCGGCCTCGGTTGCGTTCGCACCGTTTGCCCCGAGGTTGGTTCCGAGATAGGCATAAGCATCTCCACTGAGATTGGCTAACCTTGGATCATATTGCCCGTCCCACGAAGACATCATCCCCACAGAATACGCCCCGTTGTATACGTTATACGAAACCGGGACCGTGAACGCACTCAAGTCCAACTCGTAGCGAATAAATGTGGTATCGCCGCTGCTCACCACGTCCGCGTCGAGCAACGCAGACTCAAGTTCAGCATCGGTCAGGCCGGTTTCGTCCTCATAGTCGGCCCCTGTCCATAGGTAACCATCGGACAATCGGCGGACGTGGAACTTCGGTGTAGCCGCCAACTCGCTGCACACCAGGGGGATCTTTGACATCGTTCATGTCTCCAGCAGGATTACTCGATTCCAAGAGTTGTCCTGATTGCAGCAATTTTAGCGTTACGTGCCGAGTCGTCATCTTCATCGGATTTGTCATTCAAGGCCAGTAGTACTTTTTCCCTGGAGAGAAGAAGTAATACCTCTTGGAAGTTTTTCATCACGGTCAGGATTTGGGACGATCTCCCGGCCTCAACCTTTAAGTCGATTGCGGGAGCCCTCACGCCGCTTTGTGCTCCGCCCAAGAGCGTCTTTCCACTTTCCTGGTCTACTCTAGAGTGTATGGCCTGTAAAGCCTGGACCATAAACTGGCAGTCCGAAAACGAAACTTCTCTCGTTTCACCACTGAGTACCGCTTTACCGTCCCCGTCGAGCATACGGATTACTACCGTCCCAAGCATCAATTTCGGATACTCCGCTTGCGGAACGGCCTGTACGACTAGCGGATCAGTGTCGATGTCTTGTCCATAGGTATCGCCCAGGAATTGGCACAAGCCACAGAACAACGACAGGGCAATCAGAATTAGTAGGTTTCTCATTTTTCTTCCTTCTCTGGAATGGTGGAAACGGGTGGAGTAAACTGTGAGGCCACAAGATCAAACCTTATGGCCTTAATTGCTATGTTGATTTGACCGACCACAAATTGCATAACTTCAGGAGTTGTTTCAATTATCAGTTGCGGACTTTTGCCCTCAACTTCCAGCCACAACTTTACCTTTTGTGCTTTTGGTTGTTCGGTAGGTTTATCAGATTCAACAGCGTTTGCCGGTGCTGTCAACTCAGGAACGGTTGCGGTTTGCGGTTGATCCTCAGCAAACGAAAGCGCTGGAATCAATAACAACAATGCAATACAGAATAATCTCATCTTGTGCTCCTAGGGTGCTAATGTAAGCGTGCCAGAACGAACAGTACCATCCGAACCTTTTGCCTTAATTGTTAGAGTCGTATCGTTCGTCAATTCAAAAACTACATCACCATTGTCAACTGGGTCTACAGAATTACCGGGAGTAATTCCTAGTGTGCCGTTGATGTCGGCGGTGTAATCTGAATCGGTTTCGCCAATACCAACACTGCCGGAAACGTACAACGATCCTGTGGCACCATCATCAGAAATAGTAACGAGTCTGTTGGAGTTGAAATCAATGAACGCGTGTCCTAACCCTGCCGCTTGCCACTCATCGATATGGGAGCCGCTGCCCAATCGCATCATATAGTTATCGTATCCTGCAGACGTCTTAGACATGTACGCATTTCCGTAATCAATCTCCACGCTACACCCACTAAACCTTTCAAACGACCCATCAAAGTATTGAGAATAATCATCCCCAGCACCTTGAACTAAGGACTGGTTGTCATTTGGCAGGATTACATCGCCTCCGCTAAACACAAAGTCACCGCTACCTACCTCCTGACTGTTGAAGACCATATCAGAGCCATCGTAGTAGATAGAAGCGTCATTCCCTGCACCTAACAACAATTTAGCATTATCCATTACCATTTCAATATTGCCATTATCTGACCTCATTTCTATACGAACTGCGTTACTATCGTCCACATCCCTTATATAAAAGTTTCCTCCTAGCCTAAAATGTACGTGCTCACCTGCTCCTGTTTCAAATGTACAATGACCACCAGCTAGATAAGTCATACTGTCACTTATAGCAGCGACGGTATCACCAGCAGGATTTACATAAAAGTGAACACTCTTTGTACTCATATCATCATATCCATATATGCCTAATCCTCTTGAATCAGCACCTTGGTATATGTCTACGGCATGGTTTGCATTTCCTAAAATACTTAAACTGCCAGTCCCAACCTCAGCGGGATTAATTACTAAGCCAGTACCGTCATAGTAGATAGAGGCATCTTCTCCAGCCCCAAAAGCAAGCTTTGCATTATCTTCTCCTATAACAAGCTTCTCACCTGGAGAGGCGGTGCCGATGCCGACGTTGCCACTATTATCGACTCTCATTCTCTCAGATTGAGAATTGCCACCAGTCAAAAACACCAAAGCGTTATCTCCAGCACCAGACCGGATTCCACCGATTTGTGCTCCGTATCCATCTGTAACCGATGACGGAAACTCAATATAGGAACCGCTATTTAAGGTCGTTGAACCAGTCCCTAACTTCAAGACTCTTTCAAAATTAGTAGGTGTATCAGACGCGACATCAAGCGCAGCTAATGGAGTTGTGCCTGCTGCCTTACCGATACTTAATGCCTCTGCAATGTTGATATCGCCATTTGACTGGATACGCATACGCGCGGTGCGTGATATTGCAGTTCCGGTTTCAAATTCAATACGCATCGGCACGTTGCCCGCACTAACAACACCATCAGCAACGAAATTGATTCCCCCAGTAACCCGCAACTGTTCGCCGTCATGCCCTCCTGCCAGAAGTGCACCAGCGGTATCGCCATTCACGATGATAGCAGGCGATTCCAATGTTCCGCGACAACGTGACATCTCAAAAAACGGAAAACCACCAGCCGAACCAACAGCTTCAATTCCTGCATTTTGCGAATCTTTTGCGACTACTAGCTCAGAATTGATTGAGGAAATACTTTCCGCATCGCCAACAACAACCCGCCCCCCACTAAACACAAAGTCGCCAGAGGAAACAGTATGAACAGCATCAGAGCCGTCCCACTTGATGTTGTAATCGTCGCCTGCTCCGAGAACTAGGGGTTGATTGTCATTGGGAAGTGCAAAATATGACCCATCGCCAGCTACTTTCATCATAGTACAGTCTACGCCATCTCCGGCGTCGTTTAATTGATGCAACACAAATGCCCCATCGTAATACCGGACCAATGCGTTTTTGTAGCCGACAGCTCCGTTATTCTGTTGCAACAAAACCTGAGGTACCCACGACGAAATGACAATTCCTCTATTGCTTTGGCTGGCAAAAAAGCCTTCATTTAATGTCCCAGATGGATTGACTACTAAATCGCCAGAGTTGAAGTCAAATCGGCCAGAAGTGACCGTGTGAACAGCGTCAGAGCCGTCCCACTTGATGTTGTAATCTTGGCCAGCACCCAGTTGAAGTTCGTTGCTGTCGGAAGTTAAGCGTAGATTGCCGTCTACTTCGAGTTTTGCGCCTGGGGCTGTTACGCCGATGCCGACGTTCCCCCCACTAAACCAACTATCTCCACCAGTATCAATTCGAACATCTTCAACCCCACCAGAATCATACAATCGCAATCTTCTATTGCTTCCAGATGTTTCACTTACGAGTCTTCCATTAATCGTTCCTGCTGAAGTTTCATTGTAGAACACACCACCGATTGTTTTTATGCTTCCTGAGCCAGCTTCTCGTGGATTGATTAGTAAGTTATCGCCATCATAGTAGATAGATGCGTCTTGTGCTGCACCGAAGAGGAGTTTATCGCTGTCTGTTGTTAAGTGGATGTTGCCTGAGACTTCTAGCTTAGCGTCTGGGTCTGTTACGCCGATGCCGACGTTGCCCCCGCTAAACACAAAATCACCGCTACCTACTTCCTGGCTGTTGAAGTACATGTCAGAGCCATCGTAGTAGATAGATGCGTCATCCGCTGCACCAAAGAAAAGTTTTCTATTATCAACTGGTATCTTAGTATTACCACTTGAATCAAAAGTGAGCATTTGCGAGTAGTCATTCAGCAAGAATTGAAATGTTGTTGGGTATGCCACCATAGTCCATTTATGAACTGAATTTTCATAGAATGAATATACTGTATTCTGTCCTACTGCAAAATTAGATAAAAAGTTTGTTGCACCTGCCGTAGATTGTAAATTTATCCTTACAGTATCAGAATCTTGTATATCTAATTTTTGAAGTGGTGAGGGTGTGCCGATGCCGACGTTCCCCCCGCTAAACACAAAGTCGCCAGAAGTTACCGTGTGAACAGCATCAGAGCCGTCCCATTTAATACTGTAATCCGAATCGGTGCCGAGGTATAAATTGACGTTATCCTGAAAGATAACATTATTTGCAATCGCCGTGTAATCCAAAATTGGATTAGTGAAGCCCAAAGATGTGCGGGCAGTTGCTCCGGATTCAGCAACAAATCGCGTACCATTGCCGACGATGATATTTCCATCGGTGCGGGCGATGATGGCTATGTCGTGGTTCTGTGCTATCGGCTGCGCGAATGCCAAGCAGGGAGCAAACCAAAGAATTGCGAACAGTATTGGTTTAATAAGGTTAGTCATTGTTTTCCAGCCTTTGTTATTCCTTATTCAGCTATTTTGTCGCGTATTTGCATAAGAAGCTGAAGCTCCTCACGCCGAATATCTGGGACACACGACATTGTTTCGTTGGCTTCCGCTAATGCTTTGTTGATTTGAGCCAACGCTTCAACCTGACCCGCATGAACCTCTTCGGTGTGAGTCTCAAATTCTCTCCGGTCCTCAACTGATTTGGTTAGCTCTTTGACCGCATCGGAAACTGCCTTGGTCGTATTTATCTGTGCCTCAATCAAACTCGCGTCGGCAGTTGAACGCAGAGCATCCTGTTCTATACGGTTATCAATGTACTTCCACCCAATCCATAGCAGAACCACGATGATGCAAGTAGAGATGCCGAACCGATCCAGTGCTCGCATCCAGAGTGGGTCGGCTTGTGGTTCATTTGTCAGGATCTTTGCGTTCATGTTATCCTCGTTTAATCTGTTCCTCGTCGAGTAGTTTCAACTGCAGCTCTTGTTGCACCGAATGTGCGATTGCCCTGCCATCGCCATCGAAGCCAGATTGCACGTAGTCAATAACCTGCTGCCGGTGTTCCTCGGGTATATGGAACACCAAAAGACTGACTATCTGGTGTGCAACCTGTGTCGGATTCATTGTTTCGTTCTGACTGCTTCCCATTCTTTTTTGGTAAAGTATGGAACGCCTGGCGTTACCCTCGCCAGCGGGTCACCTGTAGGTCCACGCTGGCATTGATCGTCATCTGTGATGTCCGAGTACAGCTTGAGTGCCATTCTCCCAACGCTAACATGTTCCATAGTTGTCAGCATGTAGGAAATTGATCGGCAGTTGGGCACCAACTCCCCGTGTATCACACCATATTTTATTCCTGGAACCACAAGCATGCTACGCTCCTGGTGATGGCCGTCCCGTTGGCTTGCCCCAGTTATCAAGTTGTGTCATAGTCAGGATCTTTGCGTTTATGTTGTTCTTGTTCGGTAACGCAATCAGCCGCTTCCCTGTATCCATTCACCGAAGTTGTGTATCTGTTTGGCTATGAAGCCTAACAAAATAGCAATCACAATCCAAAAACCTCCGGCGAGCAGACGTATGGCACTAATGATTGTTGACATTGGTTTGTTCCTCGTCCAGTAGGCTATGCTCCCGGGGATGCTTGTCCCGCTGGTTTATCCCAGTCATCGGGCTGTGTCATAGTCAGGATCGAATATGCGCCGCTGTAGTACGCGCTAGAATCGTACAACAGTCGGTCGTAGCTGTCGTAGTATGGGTAGATCCATCGTCGTCCATCCCACTTCATGCCGATAATTGGTACTGAATGGCCGGATCTGCCAATGCCAATAGCGTAACCGTGAAGCAACAGACAACGATACTGATGGGAGTCACGCGGATAGACGCACTCAAGAGGCTTGAAGTGCTTCGCTGTTTCTCGCCAATCATCATCTTCCCAATGGTCAGGATGGTCCCGAAAGTCATCGCGATACCATCCGGGCCACGGATACGGACCACCGTTGTTATCACCGCTCTGATTGATCCCGCCCTTGCCCCGCGTGCCTGCCATCGTGTGCTTGAAACCGTAGTCTTTCGGTTGTACGATATCCGGCAGAAACCCACGGTCACATGCGATGCGGCAAACCTGTTGGACGTTTGCGCCGCCCCATTCCCTTGGGTTCGCTTCGCAGTAGATTGAGAGACACGAGAACCAAACGCTCGCAGAGTTCGCGGAAATCTCTAGCCGCTTACCCTTCTCAGGACCACCAAGCGAGATTCGACGCTGGCGATTCCAACATGCCTCCGCTACGCAACGCAGGGCGTGCGACGTGCATTCGTGAGTCGGGGATTGGTTGGTATACCGATCAATGTAGGAACCTGCCCAAAGATCGTGCTCATCGTTGTAGGCAGCTCGTTCCCGCATCTCGCTTTCCGGTATGTCTAACGCATCGGGGAAATCTCGGTCGGCCGCGCCAAATGCTTCGCGAATCGATGATTCATCATCGTATTTTGCTAGTTCATCGGGATAGCCAGATTCCTCTGGTGGTGGGACGTCGATCAGGCGCGAGTCAAGTGGAAGTTTGTCAAAATTCATCGGATAGCCTCCATCACCTGTGAAATCTTAGTAGGGGCCGAAACCACTTTGATGACCTTGTTTCCGGCCTGGACGACGAGGCAGGGAAACCCGTTTTGACGAGCGGCCTCCAGTCCCACCCGATATTGGTCTGGCACTTCATTGTCCCCGTCCGTGTTGTCATCTTCAAATTCCGTAGCAACAATACCGTTGTTTTCCGAGTTGATTTCATTCAATGCGACCGCCACCCCAGGGGGCACGCCCCCTTCGTCCTTTTCGTAGAAGTAGGTCGCTCTACTGACCTTCTCGTTGGGGTCTGGTACGGGGTCATCTGGAGTAGGTTGACGCCCTACGACTTTGAATATTGCCTCTTCTTTTACCTCACCGTCCCCTAGGTATTGGGTAATGGTGATCTCCTTGCCATTGCCGTCAATAAAGGTAAACGGTTCTAAGTGAATCCAACGAGCTTCATATTTGACCGTATACTCTCCGGGGGGGGCAACGGCAACAAAACCATCCGCTACCTTGTAGGTAGAAACCTTGAGTGGAATTGTCCAGCCCGTGCCACGTATTGTGGCTCCCTCTGGGATGTTCGGTACAAACTTGATGGGGATAATCGTGTGCTCTGCATTTTCTTCAGGCACAATAATCTGCCCTAGCGTTGGTGTAGCTAGGGCGAATAGTAGCAGTAGGGCTTTCATTTGAGAGTCCTCAAGAATTTGATGAGTTGGATGACGGTGGTGATAATCCCGATCAGCGTGGCCGGGTCGATCCCTGCTTTGTCGTCGTCGATCAGGGATTGAGCCAACTGCTCTCCAAGTGCGTTCGCTTCGTCGCCCGACATTTTGTCTGTGGTTAGGCGGTTTTCCACTAAGACCAAGAGGCGATAGCCAATCTCCCACGATATTTGGCGATTGAGCATCTTTTGCAGGGTCGCCACGGCGAAGTCGTCCATTTCGAACTGCTCTGTGAGATCAGCGAGATCCTCCAGAATTGCCACAAGGGACAAGAGCCAAGCCCGCAACGCGACTTGGTTCTCAATCGCAGGCGGCGGGCCGAGGTCCAGGATCTTTTTGGCAAACTCAATGATCCCTGTTAATGCTGGGAAGTTGAACATAATAGTCTCCTGTTGGTTGGGTTACTTTGGAACGAATTTGTAGCCATGTTTTCCAGGCACGGCAACATGCTCAATATCGCTAACTGCGAGAGTGCCACGGATGGAGAGCCCATACTTGTTCATTTCTGGGTAAATCTCGCCTCTAATGAGTGACTCTCGTGCAGTGTGAGTTGATGTTGGTTTCGGAATATACGCAAACGCTTCGGCATTTTCCATAAATTGGCTGGCCAAACACACCCATGCGCCTGGCGGCTTAGGGCCCCACCACGGAGCCCAGAACCTATCGTCTGTCTCACCGATCCATCCTCCGCCGATGGTTTGGAGGTTGACCACAATAAAGTCATCGTCGGCGAATTGTACTCCGTGGTCCCTGTAGTAGCTTCGTGTTCTGGACGACCAGTCGGCTCCGCATGTTGCGTAAGCCTTTGGGGCCCATTCTCCTAAGTCAAAGGGTTCCTTGGATTGTGTGGCCTGATTGCTCCCGTAATGCAACTGACCGCCTGCAGCGAATATCGTCTTCAGGTCTTCACGATCCCCGTCAAAGTGCACGATGTCAAAATCGACGGGAATGAATTCGCGGAAGTCTCTTGCGTCCTCCAGGAACCTCTCTTGTTTCTCAGTGGTGGTTAGGTCAATATACGATCCGTCAACAAAGTACCGCTTAGATTCGATCCATCCATGTGATTTCAGAATCCGCGCGAATCCTGCAATACACCATCCATGCGGACCAAACCCTCTTCCTCGGTGATGAATCAGGCTCGGCAACCGATCCATTTTTTGCAAGACTTGCGTGACCGCCTGCACCCCGCTCACTTCCACGTCGATTCCAGTTGTATGCGAATTGTGCAGCGGCCATTCGTAGCCCTTTCCATCCTTGAGCCAATGGGCCAACAGTTTTTCTAGTCGCACGCAGTTCCCGTCGCCTTCGTCGCCCCATAAGTTCTCTCTGATATCAGAATATAGGTGTGGGGGTTGCGTTGCTCGCAGAAACTCGTTATGCTCAAAATCGGCTATTTCTTTTTGCCATCCCCCGTTCCTCAAAAGGAAACATCCTGCAAATTCCCTGCTGAGGTACTGGTTTTGGCATTTTACGACATTTTCAGCCTTAGAAGCACCACAAAGGTGGAATTGATTGGATTCCGGTATTATGCTTGCAAGGGGATGCATGTCTCTACTGTTTATTGTATTCAAGCGGGGACCATCCGCAAGGAATTTCTTAGTCTGGGGAGATTTCCTGTAGTCTTTCGCAGCCGTGATAATGGGGGGCTATCTTCCTCTGTCTGGACTTCCCGTCATGGCTTTCTGTAGTTCCATGGCTTCATTTCTTCGTGCGGCTGTCTTTCGCCATTCTCGCATGTTTTTGGGAGCGCCAAACCGCTCATGGTAGCGCATGGTTTCTGGTGTCCATGATTGAGACTTCAGACTTTGGACTCCCGGCTTCCTTGTGAGTGCGGTTCGACGCCTTAGCCCTTTTTTGGTGGCATGGCGTGGCACGTATTCTCCGCCACCAGGGATCATTGACCCATGCACCATGCGGTAGGCGTGCTGATGGCCAAAAGCAGATCCCCTCACACGCAGGTATTCCCATACCGCCCCTCCCGCGGTCGCCTCTGCCATGGACTGGAATTCCTCATATTTTGAGGCCGGCACATTGGAGTAGGCGTACATGGCGCCTGGTGAGTTGATCCGGTCCTGCATTCCAGGACGCCACGTTTTGAATGTCACAAAAAGAGTCCCGTTGGAACCCCGCCCTCGTTTCTCGTCGGGCACCCAGAAGAAGGAAAACAAATTAGTAGACCCAGGAGTAAAGATTTCCGACCCCTTTGCTTCCTTTTGCTCATCTTCTTCCCATTCATCCCAGTCTGCCCGCCCATGGCTTACCGATTCTTCGGTGGGTTGCTCTTGTGGCCCCGCTTCGCCTGGAGCGGTCTGTTGGGTCAGTTGTTGCGCTAGATCATCCAACTTGCGTTTTTGTTCGTCCGTGAGATCCCTGGAGAACTTGGCGTTTTGGAGAATCTCCAGGATTCTATCTATGTAATCATTCGCCCTGGCATTGCTCATGCCTGGATATTGCCTGATGTCCTTAAATAGCTCCCAAAATTCTCGCTTCGTTCCTGAACCCGGAAGCGGCGGTGGGGATATCCTTCGGGACGGCAGCGGCGGGGGGGTGATGTTCCGTCGCCTGCTTGGAAGCGGTGGGGGCGTTGTTCTGCGGGCCGTAGGACGACTTGTGTCGCTCGGCCGCGAAAATGTCCGAATTGCTCGATTGACTAATCCTTGAGTGCCGATCAATTTTTCAGAGGCCAGTCTCCGTGCCGCTTCTGACGCCAGCTTGAATAGATTAGCCACTTTCTAGTCTCTCCCAGGCGCGATATGCCTCGCTGTGGTATTCTCCCCACTTTTTGTCATGCCAGTCAACCCTGTCTAGCCACATGGCGTGGCCCCATTCGTGTAGTAGGGTGTGAATTTGATCCGTGAACGGGTGCTTGGTGTTGACGACGATGGTAATGGTCTGTTCACTATTTGATAGAAACGTGCTTCCGTGGTCGTAACTTTTCAGTTTTCTCCGTTGCACCACCAGTCGATGTCTGGTGATAGGGCATTCTGACTTGAGATGTTCGACGGTTTTTCTCCACCACGGCATAATGGCGCCCTTGTCATGCTTGTATTATAACTCAATCGGCGTAATATCTCAAACCCTCGAAGTCAAACAAGCTCCATTCCCTGGCGTCTTTGGTGGTCCCTGGGGGCATCTGTATGTCGATTTCCCTGCACAATTGCCTAGATAGTTGCTCGGCGAACACATTCGCTCCAAAAAGTCCAGGAAAACAATGCCCACACCCCTGACAATCCGGCTTGCAGGTCGGAATACCACCTCTTTTGGCGGGTTGATGATCGTTTTCGCCGATGACAACGATGTTTTTGATGTCTCGCCTGCGGACCATGCTGGCAATAATAGACACGCCCCCAGTATTTGAGGGTCTGCCAAGGCACGCCAATCCGTAGTCGATCATCGCGGCCACATCCGACGGGCCCTCGGTGATATACAGACAAGGACAATCGGACGCCCACCATCGTTTTTTGCAGAAGACTCCAGAATTACTGGTTCCCTTCAATGTCTTCTTTTTCCCGTCTCGGTACCTTCGGGTGATCCCTATGATCATCCCCTTCTGGTCGCGGCATGGGAATGACCACCAGGGTTCCCCGTCCCAATCAATTCCGTACCCCACTGCCAGTTTCCGAAGTGACGCGTGGGAAACTCCTAGCGACAATGCTAGTCTTTCTCTCCATTTGTCCGCATTGGGGTGCAGGAACATTTTCTGGGCAAGTTCGCCGACGTTCTTTAGCTTCTTTTGGGCCGTGCTTGGCGGGCAGGGTGGAAGTGGATCGGCGAGTTTGTGTATCCACCCCCCGCCCTTGCTTGGCCGATCTGATTCCACTCGCATACACCGGACAAGCCCGCCATCTGTAGTGCGAGTACACCAGTCGTGCCTGCCGCACACGGCGCACGGTTCGCTTGGGGATACTTTGGCAAACTTCACCATCGGATCGGGAGTTCTTGGGGGCACGCAATGTTCATGGATACAGGAATGTCCGTCTTGAGTGCAATGAGTTTTCTGACCGTTGGATATCTTGGCTTGAATTCGGTCAACGATTCTTTTTGCTTCTCGGTAATTGGCTTTCCTTGGATTGTAATGGAATCAATATCTTGTAGCAAGTTGTCGATGGTCTTGTAGTGCTGCAGGTAGGCAAGTGCTTTTTTAGGACCAACGAGATGGGCCCCCTTTATGTCGTCCGTCGAGTCCCCAACGAGGCATTGGAACTCGATGGGGTCAGGGGCGTCATCGGGATGACATCCCAGGGATTCCACCCATTTCTGATAAGGGAGCCAGCAGCTCTGGTCAATCCTAGCGTCCGGGTCGAATTCCCTGAGTTTCGTCACCCTGCCGGCTTCCAGTAGTTGGTCGAAGTCTTTGTCTGTACCGTAGATCACCACTTGCCCGTTGTATTGTGCGGTATACGATGCGATTAGATCGTCGGCCTCGTATGGCGGCATCTCCAGCGAGCAAATGCCGTGCATGTCCATGTAGATCCTTGCCTCGGTAATGGCCCAGGTCAGCCCCTCCGGGCGTGCCGTGCGACCTGACTTGTATTCTGGGTCAATCTCTTTCCGAAAGTTGAGTTCGTGCTGGCAGTCCCAACACGCAACAAAATCGTGGGGTTTCAGCTTCCCAATGACAGCCGCAACCCGCTCAATGAAGTCCTTGGGGGCGTCCTGGTACTTTCCGTCTTTTTCCTGGCGGTGATAGCACTTGCGCATCAGCCAGTTGGCATCCAATGTTACCAACATGAATGTTCTCCCGACGAGTCGTATGCTTCGTCGCCATCGTCAATCGGTACTCCATTGACCGCGGCAATGTGGCGAATCTCCTCCGCGGTGTCTGCAAGCATTGCCTGATCGAGAATCCATTCCATTTCCTCCTCGGTGATTGTCTCTGCCGCGCAGCGATGTGCGAGTTTGAGGTTGAGTATGTTCCAGCATTCGTCCCGTGATAAGTTTCTAGTCATGGCGTCCTCCTTATGACCTGGATCTCCCAAAGTTGGGGTACAAGTCTCTGACTGACTTTTTCCACTGGCTTCTCCCTGGGATATTCGGCATTCCGGGCAGTCTGTACGGGGGTTCGTTCACCTTAGAAATATATATGGCACACGCCTTGGCTGCCGTACCTCCTAAGTAGTATTGCTGCGCCAAACACTTGTTCCAGAACTGTATTTTGTCCTTGGCGGTCACAATGACCTCTCGCTTTTTCTCCGGCTTGACTTCTTTCAAAAGTCCGTTTTTAACGGCGATTTCAACGCCCTTCCTGACCATGGACGCCCCGCAGTTGGGACAAGTCCGAGAACCCTTGAACGTGCAGAAGCAGACCTGGCATACAACGCCTTCGCTTTCGGAATTGTTCGTGACCCGCTGGAGTTGGACCTCCTGGTTGATGTTCCTGGATTTTTCCAGTGGCCACTCAATGTCGTCGGTCGGGAACCCAAACATGTGTATCGCACCAGAATGGTCGATCAGCATACAATCTTTCTTCCCTGGGTAGGGCCTCAATGCCCTTCCTGCACATTGCCGGAATTTAATGATGGATCGGCATGGACACGCTAGGACAACGCACGATACCGACGGCTCGTCGAATCCATAACAGAAAATTTGGCAATTCAGCAAAACTTGGATCTTCCCAGATTTCAGGTCGGCGATGGCTTGTTTGCGGATGGCTGGGTCGGTGCTGTCGTCCACATGGCAACACGGAACGCCGTGTTTGGCGAATTCGTCTCGGAGGTGTATTGAATGCGCTACAGAAGATGCAAACACAATGGTCTTCCGGTCGGACGCCAACGACAACCAGTGTCCGATGATGTCCCCGGTTAACTTGGGTGTGTCCATCTTGGAGATCGCCACTTGGTCCCATTCTTTTTGGCGGACGCCCCTCATGTCAAGTACGTGGGGAGCAAACACCCTGCAGGAAACTAGAGATCCAGACATAATTAGTTCCTCATACGTGGCGCTGGCTGTAATTGATTGCCAGTAATCGCCAAGTCCTTTGCCGTCCGCTCGCCCCGGCGTTGCGGACAAACCAATTGCGACGAGGTTGGGGTTCGATTTTTCAATCGCGTGCAAGAGCCTGAGATGTTCGTTTGCGATGGACAAATGGCATTCGTCCGCGATCAGCAACGATTTATTGAACGGCATTTTCATTCTTTGTCGGCGCAAGGTTCTCGCGGCCAACGTGTCCTTTGACGCCACCACACAATCCGCCCCGGGAAGGTATTCCTCCCCGGCTACCAGCGGAGTATGCCTCACGTCGCAGTCTTCCAGGTGTTCACACGCCTGAGTGATCAGCTCTCGTCTGGGAGCCAGAAACAAGGACTGGTTGCCTTTTTCGGCGGCAAGTTTGATCAGCATCGCCGCCGTGAACGTCTTCCCTGCGCCGGTTGGTGCGCAGATAATGATCTTCCTCTTGCCCTGGGCAACAAGGTTTCGGACGTTCTTCACCAGGTCTACTTGGTATTGGCGGGGGGTTTTTCCGCCCATGTCTAATGTCTGTAGCGGGTCTGTCATCTGAACTCAAAAGGAAGCCAGTATCGCAGTCGAATCAGGAAACCAGAGTAATACGGTTTTCGGAGTTCCTCCCCATCGGGCGGAAACGCGTTCAGATAGAATATCCCAAAATGGACCTCCCTCCACCCGACTCCGCCGCGTTCATACCAGAGAGAGGCTTTGTTGTACCAAATATTCCATTTGCGCAGCTTAGGGTATCTCATAACGGCTGTATCCTGTGTGTTGCTACGTTGCCTAGCCCAAGGTTGACCGGGGACTTGACCGGCTTGATCTTCTGGATATTTTCTAGTATCCAGCAAAAAGGCCCGGTGTAGTAGCGGTTGTTTAGTATCTGGTCAATTAGCGATTCTCCATGTAGCTCTTTGGCTAGTTCTGGGATGCGCATGTCAACACTATCAATGATGTCCGCCATGCCAATATGCATGTAGAATGGTTTGTGAAAGTGGCCGACCGGGGATTCTTTAGGGTGCAGTTTTCCTGCGTACAGAGAGACGGTGCCACGATAGTTCGTGTCCCAACCTCTGTTGATAAATCCCTGCTCGCCGTCAACGATTCTGGACGCCTCTGGTTGGTATATCCAAATGGACTTCATTCTCTAGGCTGCCTTATACCACCCAACTCAGTTCGGGTTATAGGTATTGTTCTACCGCTCGTTCGCCTCTAACTGCTGCTCAAGCACCATTGCTACACCGTTTACGCTCTGCTCGGTTCCCGTCGCATTGCAGTAGTTTTCCTGCAACGCAACCAATTCGCCAATCGCGTCTGCCACCATGCCTCTTAGTCGGGCACTTTCTTCCCTCGCAGCATCGCGTTCCTGAACCAGCCGGTTCACAACAGCGAGGTGGTCTCGGTCGCGCCGATACCACCATAGCGATTCTTCTTCATCCGACATGCCTTCTGGCATTCCACGCATTACGGCTTCGACATACAAAGTCATGGGATCTTACCCTTCGCAGTAGAACAACGGCATTGCACGGGAGCCGCGTACAACGCCGGAATTGGAATTAACACGCATCCACGCGGCCCCGTGAATGCTTGTGTTATGCGGACATGATCCGCCGAAGATGCCTCAATACTTGAGCCATTTCCGAAGTTTCTGATTCATCGTCAATGTCCCATATATCCAGCAATTCACCCACATTACCGTGTCGTTTGGTTCGTCGTCGCCATCCGTCCGCATTCACTTCCTCAGAGTCGAACACAATCGGAAGGGCCAGGAAGTTCGCATAACCATCACCGTCCACCGGAGCGGCGTTTTGCGCATTTTCATTTGTCATAATTTCCTCCCGCCGCTCGGTGACGGCTAGCGTTCTGCCGATTCACTTCTTCGTAGGGCGGGACCATTCCCCGTCTCCGTCGTGAATGCGTATCTTTCCAGTCTTTGTCACGTACACCTGAATCGATTGTTTTGGTGTTTCGATGCCAAGTGTAACCCAGCCTTTTTTCTCGTCTGAGCACAATCTCTCGACCTTCGCTGCTCCATACCGGAATCCATACGCCAGTTCAGAATACGGCAGAACAATGGGCAATGCACCGGAGTCGGGCTTGCGCGTTTTATCTGATGTCATGGTCAATTCTCCCGACCCGGTGATTGCTGGTGTTATGCCGATCACGGCACGGTATTAAAACAGCAACGCTTGAACTTCCTACCGCTGCCGCACGGGCACGGTTCATTGCGTCCGATCCGGCCTCGTTCGACCTGCTTCTGCGTTGGCTCTTGATCGCACAACTTAAAAAACTTCATGTCTTCATCAAGGCGACGGCGGGCTGTTTCGTTCAATGCACCGCGGCCGGCCGCCATCGCGGCGACTTGTTCCGGCGTGAACAGGTTTCCCGTTCGAGTGTCCATCACATCCTCCAAGGGCAGAACAATGGCATTGCACGGGAGCCGCGTGCCCTGCCTGGTTTCAAAGTCAATCCGCATCCACGCGGCCCCGTGAATGCTGACGTTCTGCACGTCAACCTTCCACGAAACCGACTCGCACCTTTTTGTCCATCAACTCCATCGCACGGAGCACGCACTCAGCCCGCGTCCCATATGATTCGATCGGGATGCCCGCAAGCGCCCACCGATGTCCTAGATGTGGTTCGCGGTAGACCGGTTGGCCTTCGTGACACTGTGCCTTCAATGCCTTGTAGTGCTCTTCGGTCATCACGAGCACATCAACGTCGCCGTCCGGTAGCTGGTGTTTTTCGCGAAACTCCCGCATGATCTTAAGCCGTTCTTCAATGTCTGTCGCATCCGCCGTGGTAGACGCATTAGTGCATAACAATGCGGATGCACCGGAGCCGGATTCGCGCTGTTTCTTCGCTTCGCTCATTTTCGTCGTTACCTCCGGCCCGGTGATCCTTGGGCGTTATCGCTGCTTGAGTGAATTGCGATCGGTTCCTAATGGCGAACCTGGCGGCACAACACCTTCCTTGGTCAATTCAGCATCCTTCACCACGGACGGCCCTAGCTGATCGGCCAAAAACCCAATGCACCGCTTCACGGCTTGCACATGGCCACCTTCTTCCGCGCACGTTTCAAACCTCTTCGTGGGAAACGATCCCCACATCTCAATTTTGATCATACCCATAGGTAAAACCCCGATAACTTTGGCATTGCACGGGAGCCGCGTACAACGCTGGTTTTGTAATCAATCCGCACTCACGCGGCCCCGTGAATGCTGGCGTTATCTGCTTCGGAACTCGCTTGCAATTGCCGCGATCAAAGTGCATGTCCAACACCATTCTTAATGATTATTGCTCATTGTCTAGCTCTTTTTGCCGGGCAACGATAGCTTGTAACAACTCTTGGTATTTGTCTCCACAAAATCTGATGATATTCATGCCGACAAAACTACCGCCAAATTCAAGATACGCATCTATGCCGCTACGAAAGTCTTTCGGCGGGTACTTTCCGATGCGGGAATCATCCCACATGTCAAAAGGCAGTGGACACCCAGCATCCACCCATGTTTCGCATAAACGGCGAACTTTTTGGTCATCTAGGTCGATCAGCATGATTTCTCCTTCGCAATTTCTAATGTTTTGCTTTCCAATCATTGTATGCCCATGCCGGCATCCACCCAGACGCTCGGCACCATTGGCAACCAGATCCTTTGCATTCCGGACACACCACCTTGGGTTTCGCCTCTTGAATCGTTCGCAAGATGTCCGCTATTGATTCGTTGATGACCGCGATTTTCAAGTAGGGGTTGGATTGCTGCGCAGCAACCGATGTTTTGACGGCATTCAGCGGTGGCTTCAGCGAGTCCAGCGGGTCGTTTTCAAACAGTGAGATCAGGTGTTCGGGGATGGCGTTGCCCAGCGGATCTTGTGGACTGGAAAACCCCTCTTCCCATGCCGGTAGCCCCGATGCGATGGACCGTATTTTCTGGTCCGCCATAAACTTCAACAGCGACACCTGATCGCTTTTGGCCAACTCCAATAGCTGTCTGCGCTCAGCGATTGATGTTTTGTGGTTCGCCAAGTAGTCTTGAGCAGCTTTCGCAAATCGGTTATCCGTTGGGGAGATGTCTTCCGTCGCCAGTTCGTCTTCGTGTGCGTCAATGGCTTCAGTAAGAGACGAGACCTCCTCGGCCAGAACTCGACCCACGATATCAGACTGGTCTTTTTTCTTGTACTGCGACAGGGCGTGCAACTCCTTGTCGGTGACAGAGATTGAACCGTTCTCAATTCGTTTCTTAACTGCACTGGCTAGTTCGTCCACCAGGGCCGCCCTCACTTCGTAGCGTCGCGCCGTCATGTCGCTCACACCGGCTTCACTGGCTACCGACTTTACGGGGTCCGGCGAGGTTTCAGTGCGGTTCTTTCTGGCCTCGGTGACCGCGCGCCCGATCTTCAGCTTGCGAATCTCCGCTTTTTCCAGGTTCCTTCTGCCCGCTTGCCGTTTTTTGAGCCATTCGATTGTTTGCTCAACGGTCGACAAATGGGACACTTTTTTGTACGAGTGTTTGATCGCAGTCCTGGAAGCGTAGTCGTGACGATGCTCGCCGTCTGCCAAGTATCGCTTGCCGTCTGTGACGCAATCGAAATACAGGATCGGATCGAATATCTCTCCGTCTTCTGAAATGTTTGCTTCTAGCTGGGTTCGCTCTTGTTCTGTGAGCGGTCGAAGTGTCTTGTGTATTTCCGGATGGATCGACAGTTTCATTTGGTTCTCCTTGTGAAAAAATCCCCGCCTGGGTTTCGCGACAGGCGGGGATCGTCGGGTTGTTGATTGGGACCGATTTGCCAGACTTTTTCAAGTGTTAAAATCACAACCAACTCCCCGGCTCAGCCCACGATCAAGGCTGTACTAAAATGGATCGTCGCTTGGCGGTGGCCCTTGTGGGGTTGGCGCTGGCCGCTGTTCAGAAGTGCCAGAGGATTTCGGCTTCAGGAACTCCATCTTTTCCCCTGTGACGGTAAGCCTACTGAATTTCTTTCCGTCTTTTTCCCACGATTCGGTTTTGAGGCGTCCTTCAATCAAAACAGGATCACCCTTGTGTAAATACTGTGAGGCAACCTCGGCGGTTTTGCCCCAGAGTGTAACGTCAATGAAGTTTGCCTCATTGACCCACTGACCGTTGGATTTCCTGCGGTCGTTTACCGCGAGCCCCATATTGGAGACCGCAGTCCCGCTCTGCAGGTATTTGAGTTCAATGTCGCGGGTGAGGTTCCCGACCAAGACTACTCGGTTGTACGATGGCATGGCGTCAATTCTCCTTGTGGGTTGTTTACCCAGTCGCGCTTTGAAACAATGCGTTCCCAGGTGTCGTTAGTGGTGGCCAGTAAGGTGGTGCGCAAATCGTTGCGGCAGAGATAATCTAGCCTGGCCAAAAGCATGTGCGATGACCTGACAATGGTTCCGCGTGCGTGTTCTCCACTGTAACCGCGGATACCCTGGTCGCATTTGAGAACCGCCCTGGCCAGTTTGGACGCAACGATCATCAAAGATCCTAGATGCGGGTGGAGAAATTCCGGATCAACTTCGATTCCGCGTCTCCACAAAAAGTCCATCATGTAAATTGCGGCGTCCGCGCATGCGTCGCGAGCCTCATTCTGATCGAACAACTTGCGGGCCTCTTCCAACTCGCCCAGTTCTTCAAATACACCGAGAAGCGGAGCACGGAAGGACAGATGATCGCCGTTGTATTGTGATATCTGACCGCCGAAGTTTTTCTCGCTCCATTCTCCTACCTCTTGTCGAAGGATTCCCCATGATCTCATGATTCTGTTGCCTCCCGTAAAATGTCGTCCACTATTTCCTGAATTTCCTCTTCACGACTCACCGACTCCTCCTCAAATTCCGAGAGACTGGTTTCCACGTAGAGTTCGTCCCCGATAAGTATCACGTTTGGTGTATCTTCATGTGTTTCGCATTGTTCACAGAAGAGACCCTTGCAGTCTCTCCCGCACCCCAAACAGTTATTCATGTTCCACCGCCATACGGAACTCTTCTAAGTTTACCGGATATCCACCCCACACGTCAACGCCAACATCTCCGCAAATTCCACTCTCAGGGTGCTTATTCAGATTGCCATGCGAATGGCCGCATGCGTGAATCATGCCGTGCATCATTCCTTCCCACGTTCTTAGGGGCCTGTGAGACAATATGTACTTAGCGTCTCCGACTTTGATCTTCTTGATGTCTCCCTGCCATGCCCAATACTTCGACTTGTACGTGTGCTTGCGGTCGTGGTTTCCGCGAATCAGTAATTTGGTCCCGTGTAGCCTTCTAAGTATGCTGTCAACTTTCGTCGCGTCGCTGGAAACGTATGTGATAGCGAAGTCTCCGAGGTGGTAAACGCAGTCGCTTCTGGAAACCACTTCGTTCCATTGGGCGACGTAGGCGTCCGTCATCTCTTCCATTGTCCCAAACTGTGGACGATGTTGCAACATTCCTTCGTGAAAGAAATGGTGGTCCGCAGTCAGCCACACGTTCATCGGTGCCTCCATCGTTTGTCGATTTCTCGCCGAATCAGCGTGTTTAGACTTGGAATCCGGTTGTAGTGATGGAACAAGTAGACGGGTTCGCCACCAAAAAAACACAACCCATTTTCGATTGTCGCCAGTGGTTCGGTGAGTTTAACCTGCTCGTTTGGTGGGGCGCAGAGCGTACTTGCTGCACAGTAACACCACCCAGCCGAGGCGGGTGCAAACCACGTTCGATGCTTGTATCGGTCGTTTCTCAGGAGGATATTCATTGCCGCCTGATCGTGGCTTCTGGCTTTTGTCTTCGGGAGACACATCTCAAAAATGTCGCGACTGAGTTCGGATAGGTCGGACGCTCTGGCCACAATAGACCCTGCGTTGTACAGGATTTCTTTCCTCATAGACTCCCAGTGTTCGGGAAAGCTGTCTTTCATGTTGGGACCAGCCCAATGCTGATCTTCAAAGGAAATGCACTCCGATGGCACGATAATCCGTTTTTCCTCAGGGATTTTTGTAAGAAACTCTTGTGGGTTTTTCTGAAAAACGATGTCCGTTGTGTCAAGTGATGCCACCCAATCATCGGGATGAAACTCTGCGCATAGCTCGGCTAGTCGGTGAAAACGGTGGACAACCACTTGCCATTCGTCGTTGAGCACCACTCTCGGTCGATCATTCGGGTAAGCATGTTCGGTGATATTGTTGAGCCGAATCTGTTTTTTGGCGCCTGGTGGCGTTCTGTAGCAGATCATGTGGACGTCACCCGAGTAACCAGACAACTTCAAAGACATAAACCAGTGCTTGAACTTGGGCCAGTTTAGCTCGTCGATTGACCCGACTATATGCATGTTTGGGCGACGTTCTAGGTTGAATTTTCTGCTGGGTTGTACCTGTCTCTCGTCCCTGGCTAAACTGGCTGATCGCTTATGTTCAACGGTAAAATGCCCAGGAAACGCCTTCTTTAGCAGATCTTTTTGCGCATGGATCTTGATCATACATTGCGTGGCCACTGTGCCGGGGTCAACCAACGGCTTGGGTGGCATGTCAGACAGCATTTGGTGAAAGGCGTTGTGCTGCTCTTGCACCACGGCCATATCGTATTCGTTTTCGTCTTCGCGAATGGGCGGGTCGTCCAATCGCGTCACACGGAACTGCGTGTCGTAGTTCAGCATCTCCATGAAGGTGTTGTTGCATGTTGTGGCGATATTGGTGGTAATCCGGTGTGCGACAATCCCCGACAGGTTTGCTTTCATCCCGGAGAGGAGAAGCGGCGTGAAGAATTGCGGATTCTGCGTTTCTAAATGCGGCAATGCAAACGACAGGCTTTTCCCGGACGCACAGAGATCCACTAGAATGGCGTTGTTCTGATAGAGTTCGTTGAGGTAGCGGTAGTATTTCTTTCCGCCGTTCCGCAATAGATTTCGGTTGGCTATGATGTACGATGCGCGAACATCTGGATACAGGATGCGGAACATGTCGTGCCAAAGACAACAATCCCGCTCGGAAAACAACACGTGTTCCAACCAATTAGTCTGAACTATGTCATGCAAGACTTGCGAGCAAGCAAGCAATAGGGGTGCGTTATACTGAGACTGCATGACAATCAACTGGTCGGTTTCCTGGAGCCGATGGCACCGCATCCAGTATGCCAAATCCTCGTTTTCGCGGGCGATCGTTTGCTCCCACGGGTTTAATCCGGAGTTTCTCCATTCTGTGGACGGGACGCCGCTCCGTTTGGCCACTTGGACATCGGAATGTTTGTTGTCGCCGATGTGTTTTTCGATGTCATGTTTCGGGAGCAACTCGCTCCAGATGGTTCCTCGGTGTTTTCCGTCGCAGGACACGTAGATCGTGTTTCTAGGTACGCCAGCGATTTCCAGAATCTCGGAGATTTGTGACACGCTAAGGTACATATCTGAAACGTAGATGTCATTCGGTTCAACTTGGGTTGCTGATTCCACTATCGGGAATACATTGTGTTTCTCCAACGTCCATTCGAGTTCTCGTGCTTCGTTGGCGAGCGGGTGTTTCCTGGAACGGTATACTTCGTAGATTTGATCAAGGGTGTAGTTGTGTCCAGAAACTACTTGAAGTGCGCTTTCCGATTTGACCCGCATCGTTGCAAAATTGGGAATGCCTAGCTGTTCTCCAATTTGTCGGAACAAATTTTGAGCGGTGCCGCATCGTCTTCCAATCAGAGTATCAAATATGTCCCAGCTTTTCATCGGTTTGGCTTCTGTATTAGGGTTAGGCCACACCCATCCATATACGCATCCTGTTCGGTGTTGTTGGAGGTTAATGAGATCGTCGACACATCAGGGTGAGACGCGGACCATTCCTGCACCGCTCTTTGGACGCCACCTGATGCGGTCGAGTCATAGGTGGTACCGTAGTCGCTGCTATCGTGCATGGCAATTATGGCGCCCGGTTGTAGTTCGTCGTACCATAAATCCAACTCCAAGAGCGTGTGCCGATATTGATGGGAGGAATCAATTACCAGCATCCCCGGATCGCCGCCAAGGTATTCTTTTGCCTTCGCAATCGCCTGCGGGGAAATGGAGTCCGACACATGCAATCGCACGGTGTTTTGTAATTCCGCTATCTGAATCCACTTTTGGGTGTAGTCTGTGGACCCCTGGTTAATATCAATACTAAACAGGCTTTGCGTCGCCTGCATGCCGCGCAGGCAGAACCCGATCACAAGCGTCGAATAGCCGGTCCAGTGTCCGAGTTGGACTACTCGCGTGATATTAGAGCCGCTTATCAGGGCAGTAACCACCGAGGCCATTGGGATGCTCATTTCGCCCGCGAATTTTTTGCGTTCGGTCTCTTGAAACCATTGGGACAGGATTTGCTGTTCTTGTTGGCTCATCGCCATGTAGACTTGGGGCAGATATTTCCCCTGTGTCCGGTGATGCCACCAATACCTGTTGTGTTTTTGTTTGTGGAGTACGTTCAGGCTCATTGACGCCGCTTCCTGGGTTAGACTGATTCTTTCATTGCTTGGAGTAATGCAATTGCGTGGTCCAGGTCTTGTGCCGCGGAGTCATATTTCTTGTCTCTTCGTTTATCTGCCCATAGTTGCATGTAGTACGCAATGGCACCTGAGAAGGCGTTGTCCGGCGGACACTCGCCGCTACTGCAAAGCCAGTTGTTGCATTGCTGTTCGTTCCTTTCTGGGGAATCTTGCTCTGTGGGCGGGGTGTTCCAGCTTGACCAGCTCCAACAGGCTTTCCGGTCCAGTACGGTGGCTTTTGATGCCCCTGGAACGTGGAGGACATGCAATCCGAATGCGAGGTCGTCGTTGTCGTCGCCTGCACAGAATGCGCACAGATTGCCACGGTCAATATAAGGTAATCTCTGAACGGAATCCTGTATGGCCTGCTGGGTGTAGTACAGGTATGCGTCGTGGCATATGACCATGCCGCCAGGTGCCATGTGTGGCAGCAGTCCGCGCAAGTCAGCTAGAACAGACTCATAAGCATGGTTCCCGTCCACGAATGCCAGATGAAATGGTGCGCCCGCTACTCTAACCGCTTCGGTGAGGTCTGCCGGTGAATGCCCTTCAAGGAAGTGTACCCGACCCGAAAATATGCTGTAGTCCTTGATTTGAAGCTGTGGGTCAAGGCACACAATGATATAGTCGTCTCCGTTCTTTGCACACGCTTGATCCATGATCCAGGCTGCACCTCCCATCCTGGTTCCGATTTCGATGACTCGTTTGGGGTTGGTGGCCAGCGTGAGGGCATACAAGAGGATTCGCTCTTGTGGTAGGGTAATCGACTCACATGGAAGGCAAAGATCCTCGGGTTGTGCATTGAATATGGTCTTCACGATGACAATTCCTCTGTGTAGTTTCTGGGTGGTAGGTATCTGCGGATCATGCAGTCCGTCAGATCGTTTGCTTGCTGATCTTGGTTTAATTCCGAGAATCTGATGCCGTGTACAAAAATGTGGTTGGCGTGCAGTCGGAAATACTTCTCAACCTGAGTTTGGGTCGGGTAATCGCACCAATGCGCCATGTAGTCGAAGTCACAACCCATGCTTGGCTCCTGTGTAATAGGTTTCGGCTGCCTTGCGATGCGAGTTCATTCCCTGTCCATCCTCCTGGATTCCCATTGTGCTTCCATGGCAGCTTGTTCGCGGTGCATTTCCTCAACCGATAATTCCTCAAGACACTGGGACAAGATGTCTTTGTTCTCGTGCCATTTGGACTCAATCAGGTGTTTCTGCACGAATTCCGCGGCCAGTTTGTGGGCGCATTCCGACTCCAATGACACGTTTGTCACGCCGTCGTAGTCCAGGATCTCTATCACTTTGATGTCGTAAATTTCCACGCCTGGGGGGCATGGTGGAGTCCAGTGGTCGCCGGGCTCTCCGGGGTCAAGGTCGCACTCGCATTCAACCAGCACGTCCCATATTGTAACTTCTCCACCAAGATAATCCAACCCCATCTCTGTGATTTCAGTTTCCCATGTGCGTTTCATGTTTGGGCTCCTTTGCTTGGGTTATCTCTATTATAGCCATGTCGCTGAAAAACGCGCGGTCCGGCCATTACAATCTCCAGCAAGCCGCGAACGACTCACGCCACGTTTCCCCGTCTTGACTGAACGCCCACCTTACGGTAGCCACTGGGCAGATTGCGAGGCAAACCAGAATGAGAATTGGGACCACAACCATCCCAGCCACCCCCATTACCACCATCACAAGCGGTGCCAGCAGAGCGACCGCAACCGACCGCACAAGCATTTTGATGATCTCAATCATGATGGTCTCTCGTCTGAGTTATCGGAAGGAACCACGATTACTGCGAGGGGTATCGGGCGAAAGGGTATCAGCTTGCTTGTGCTCACCGCGTCCGGCTGCACCAAGTTTGTAAGACTGCTCACCGATCCGACCTCGGGATTTATTGGTCGCATTCTCCCGGCCCTTCCGTTTTCCGATTGCTTTGGGTCAACCACGCCGAACCGCGATGGGAAACCCATCCTAGTGCGTGTTCGATTCGGCCTATCGTTTCCGGTTTCGCACCCGATGGTCAACTTAGCGGCAATCGCCGATTTATCTGCCATGAACGGCACGGCCACTGTCGCCATTTTCCAGCGCGACTTTAGCGTAGTACCTATCCCAGTCATTTTGATTCATGCAATCCTCGCAAACACCAACGACTCGAATGGTTTCGTAGGAGTCTGTGTCGGCATCGCTGGATGCACCACAGTTTCTACACTTTTTTACATTGACTTCAGAATTCATCATCTATCCTTTCGCCGTCACTCTTTTGAAACAGTCACGGAATCATGGATCTCAATAGCATTGATCAATTGGGAGTATGGGTTATCGTCATAGTTGTGGCCACATACGACAGCCGACATACCCTGTAACACTTTAATATCCCCCTGCCCCAATGTGATCGGGAATGGACCAAACGCTCTCTCCAAGGCTTCTACCAGTGACGATTGACCCTTCAGATACTTCCGATCTTTCGGGCAGGGCGTCCAAAATACAGATACAGACATGATAACCTCCCTATTTATTGTGGAACGTGAATGCTGGCCGTTTTGCGCACTGTCTCCCCTTTCGCCGTCGGTGACGGATTGGGTTATCTGCACTCGGCGCCGGTCAGTGACGCCCAATCGTACCACTCCGTTCCCAGTGTACCATTGACAATTACCGTTGGCCTTGGTGTCCAATACGGCCACTTCGATGCCATCCCAACGCCAATCACTCGCTTCCAAATGCGTGGCCATCCGCCGTAATTGGAAGCGTACACTTCTTTGTCTGCGTGTTGCTCGCACAAACGAAGATAGTCCATCTTTTGTTGTACGCGCTGCTGTTTTCCTTCGTCGTCGCAACACATGCCATCCGTGTGTTCGCGGGCAAAAAACGGGTAATGGTCCCAGTCGATCCAATTTGTATGCAGCGTGTCTATGCGCTTCGTTACCGTCTGCGTCCCGGTCGTGGTGTCAAAGTCGGGCTGATAACGATCGCCGTTCGCCTTTTCGTTACTCATAGCTTCTCCTTTCGCCGCATAGTACTATGTGCTCAACTCGCTGGCGCGCTGCTCAGCTCGTGAGTTCCCATGAGTCACTTGTATAAGTCACCTTACTCTTGCACGCTCGCCAGAGGTTTCCACCGCCAACGCGGATCATCGGGCTCGCCGTCCGACA
>Ga0272440_1000690_pt1 | contig 28470 bp, 24 predicted proteins | sample SSMMMBAug17_FD_192440 | JGI IMG/M metagenome (GOLD analysis project Ga0272440, IMG submission 192440) | Marine sediment archaeal communities from Little Sippewissett salt marsh, Falmouth, MA, United States - SSM-MMB-Aug17 | ecosystem: Environmental > Aquatic > Marine > Wetlands > Sediment ... | reverse complement strand
GGCTCTGATACCAGGCAAGCTAATAAATCAGAGCCGCGCGTTACCGAATCAGAGCCGCGCGCGTTAGCAAGCGGGATTGTGAATAATTCATAAATCAATCAGTCAAGCACGATTACCGAAAGGACACGTTTATTAGGCTGTTTTTATAATTTTTTTTCTATACATTGAACATAGGGCATCGCCCATAGCCGTCAGGTCAGGCTAAGGGCAAAAAATAGCAAGTATCTTTTTTTATTTGAATTAAAATTAGAGGGTTAAGAAATCAAGTTTGGTCCGACCCTATTAACAATTGTATTCCTATTTCTAAAAGGCGTTTTTGAATGAGCGACCACTCCTCACAGGCTGAAATACAATTGAATTGATCATCAGTCATCAAATCATAACAAATATGCAGTTTTAATTGTTCGTTCGCATGTATCGAAATCAGTTTTAATGTACCATTTTCTATATGTTTTAGTACGATTTCAATGGCATTAAAAATAAGCATTTGCAATTGAACCGAATTGGCCTGAATAATGAAAGGCGAATTGTCCAGCTCTGTAATCAGTTCCACTTTTTTTAAGTGCGCAAAACGAGAGACAAGAATACTTAATTGTTGAATTAAATCATTTATATCAATTCGTTCCTGAACATTATCCGGGCTGTGGGCAAAGCGATTTAAATTGGAAGTGATATTAATTCCACGCTGAATTTGTGCTTGAATTCGATCCAGTGTTGCAATAAATCGCTCTTTGTTTTTTAAATCTGTATTGTCAGACATCGTCAGGATGTCTTCCATCAGTCCTGAAGATTCCTGAATAATCGCCAGAACATTTTTAATCTCGTGCGTCATACTGGCAGTAATTTTGCCAAAAAAAGCGAGGGCATTTTGATTGTTATTTGCTTTCACAATATTTTTTCCATCCTTCATTAAGTTTAATAATCAGTTCATCAATATCAATGGGTTTAATCAGGAAGTCAAAAGCGCCCAGTTTTAAACCCGTGATACCATCCTTTGTTGATCCATGCCCGGACAATAGAATGACTTGAATCTTGGAATCAATTGATTTGATTCTTTCCAATACATCCAGACCATTTAAACCGGGCATCAGTACATCCAGGACAATAACTTGCGGCAATTCTTTTTGCACAATGCGCAAAGCTGTTTCACCATCCATTGCCACAGATACATTCATATTTCTAATCTCCAACCTTTCAGCCAGAGTGGTCACAAATTCTTGTTCGTCATCCACAAGTAATATTTTAAGTTCATCCATGATATTCCTCCGAAATTAATTCGTTGACTTAATGGGCAGATAAATATAGAAAGTGCTTCCTTCATCTATCTTGCTTTTTACTTCAATATTTCCACCCAATTTATTGACAATACCATAAGTGATAGGCAGTCCCAAACCTGTACCATTTGTCTTTTGGGTAAAAAATGGTTCAAATATTTTACGACATGTTTCCTCAGACATACCGCACCCATTATCTTGAATTGACGTACACACAGTGTTTTCATCACTTTCATGGGTTGTAATAATAATTGCACCACCTTCATCAATCGCAGCCATTCCATTATTAATTATATTCAGAAATACTTGTTGAAGTTGACCGCGATCCGAGTCAATTTTGGGTAAAGTCTCAGATAGATTGAGCTGAATTTCAATATTTTTGTAATGGGCTTCCCGCTCTAAAAAACTCAGAACTTCTTCAATGAGCTCATTTAAATCAATGGTTTGAATTTGGACATCCATGCGTTTTGCAAACCCAAGCAAACGATGGGTAATATCTCGACATCGTTTTACCGATTTTATAATACCCATTATCTGGTCCATGAATTTTTGTTTATTTTTAAAATCTGCTTGAAAGGCGATGAGATCTTTCATTAATCCAGCTTTTTCATTGATAATTGCCATGGGATTATTGATCTCATGGGCAACACCAGCAGCAAGTCTGCCAATGGATGAAAGTTTTCGATGATGTTCCAGTTCTCTAAAAGCCAGTTCACGATTTTGATCGGCTTCCTTAATGCGGTTGATCATCACAGTTGTTAACTGAAATACTGCAATGACAATTAGAACTGATGCAATAATAAAAATCACAAAGAGTTCACTTTTTAGAGCAAACCATGTCCGCAATGCAACTGCATGAGATTTCACAAGAACCAGCGTATAATCTGGATAGTTAAAATGCGTATAAGCAATAAAAAGGATATTGCCATCTTTATCTTGCGATTCTACAATATATGTTGCATATCCTGTGGTCATGATTTTTAGCGGGCATTTTTCCAATACATTGCCAAACTTGCGTGAATTCGTCTGAAATATGCCATTTCGATTCAGGATAAAGGCATCATCTTTCTCACCCAATTGCATGGCTGCAATGAAAGTATCTAGCATTTTTGTATTAATAGTTGTTCGAAGTACCCATGAGCGCCCTTTTCTTTCAAAATGCTGTACTGCAATTGCGATATGTGGGAATTTACGATGACCCATAAAAACATCACTGATATAAGTTCCATTTAAATTGACTTCCTGAAACCAGCTCTGATCGGCATAGTTTTTCCCCTGAAGATTATATGGCCCTGAATAACATAGCTGGTTTCCAGTATTTCCATCAATAATGCCTAAATCAACAAAGCCACTGAATTCCTTTTTGAGAACATACAAAATTCGGTTAAGACGATTGATATCTGCTAACTCTTCGTAGGAATACATATGCGATATGGATTTTAAAAGAGATAATCTTTCTTTTAAATAGAATTCAATGGAATGACGTGTTTTGTTTACCAGAACTTTTTCTGGTGTAATAATTTCATGCTTCAGACTTTTCAAGAATTGATGATAATTGATCATCGCCATGACTGTCAATGGGAACAGGGATAAAGCAATGATAATGATTCGAATATTTCGGCGGAAATGATCATATCGGCTTGCTGAAGAACCAATTTCAAGTAAACCCTGTAAGTGTTTCTTCACATTGAAAATTTCTAGAATACTTTTTTTCATATGATCTCCTCTGTTAATATTTCTCCTGAACAAGGTAATTCAGTTCGTATGCGTTTAATTACATTATTACATGATCCAATGACATTGTCTATAACATTAACTTTTTTCCAAATTAAATACTGATAATACTCATCCTCAATCCCCCCGCAAATGATAGTATCAATTTTTTCTGTCAGAATGTAATAGCATAATTCTTCTGCTGATGATCGGGGCAGAACCACTGTTTTTTGTTGAAAAAAATTGTCCTCAATGATCACAATACACACATTGAAGGCCAAATCAAATCGCGGTGCAATTTGATCTGAAAACAAGGGAATGAGTATTTTTGTGCGACGTTTCATATTCAGTTATCCAATCCATATTGTTTCATTTTTCTCCACAGGGTGCTGCGTCCCCATCCCAAAAGCTCTGATGCTTTTTTGCGACGCCCTTTTGCTTCAATCAAGGCAGATAAAATCAAATTCTTTTCCATATCAGGCCATTTTTGAGTATCATTCACCGAGGTGGATTGTGTAACAGGCATCACCCATTCGGTTGATTCAGGCCTTTGGGTAAGCATTTCATTATTTTTGGCATCTGATTCAGCAATATAGGCAGGTAAATGCTCCATTTGTATTTCATCTTGTTGGCATATATTGATGGCATACTCAACACAGTTTCTTAATTCTCTCACATTACCTGGAAAAGGATACTGAATTAATTTGTGTAAGGCATTTGGGGCTAATCCACGAATTTGTTTGTTAAAGCGTGTTGAAAACTCATGAATGAAATGATCCATTATCAATCGAACATCCTCTCCTCTATCCCGGAGGGGCGGAAGGCATAATCGAACGACATTTAGTCGAAACATCAAATCCTGCCTGAACTTTTTTTCCTTTACCATCTGATCCAGATTCCGATGCGTGGCAGCAATAACCCGCACATTGGCTTGAAATCCTTTGGTGCTCCCCAATGGATACACCACCTGATCATCCAGAAAAGTAAGCAATTTTACCTGAAGGGATAATGGCAAGTCCCCAATTTCTGTAAGAAACAATGTGCCATTATGTGCCAAACGAAAGCGTCCGGGTTTGTTATCCACAGCACCAGTAAATGCGCCTTTCTGATGTCCAAAGAGCTCAGATTCTAATAAGGTTTCAGGTAATGCGCCACAATTCACTTTTACAAAAGGGCCTTTTGAACGATTGGATGCCTGATGAATGGTTTCTGCCAGAATATCCTTTCCTGTTCCTGTTTCTCCGGTAATCAAAATTGCGGAATCACTTTGCGCCAAAAGGGGCACATGTTGAAAAATTTTTGTCATTTCTTGGGATTGCCCAATAACATTTTCAAAGGCATATGCATGATGTGCATTGGATGCATCTTTTCTGACTGATCTGAGATCATTTAATGATTCAATATACCCAACGCACGCCCCCTGATAGTCTTGAACTGGAGATAAGTTGATTTGAACTGGAATCAGTTCTCTATTTTTATTAATGATATCAGTTTCAATTGAGATGGATTCCATTTTTCGTGGATCGTTTGTCATAGGGCAATTTTGCATACACAAGCGACTTCGGGTGACATGAAAACAGGATACACCTCGAATATCATTACGATAAAAACCGCTAAGTGCTTCAAATGCACTATTTACTGTAATGATTTTTCTGTTTCTATCCAATATGGCAATACTTATTGGAATTTCATCAGTCAGCTTTGACATTGCTATTGGTGTAGAAAATAAACCGGATATTTGAGTCAATTGCATGCTTAATATGCCTATTTTTATTGTTAATAACAATTATTACGATTGATGTTTTATAATTGATCGTCTATAATAATGAAATTACTCTCAAAAAGCAAGATTATTACAAGAGATTCTATTCTTTATTTTGTATATTCTTAAAATTATGTTAACCTTACTTTCTAATTGGGCCTATGTAAAGATTACTCTCAAAAAGCAAGATTAATTACAAGAGGTTCTATTCTTTATTTTGTATATTCTTAAAATTGTATTTCATTCTTGACCAAACTCATAGAATTAAAGGCAAGCACCAAATGATTTGAAAATTGTTAAATTGGAACTTACACAGTAAATATTGGACGGAAAATAGTTGTCTACAGATAAATAAAGGTAACATTTGAATGATAGAAAAAGTTTATATTGAGTCTTCAGTAATTGGAGCTTATTGTGATGAAAGAACAGACGTTGTATCTTCTGCACAAAGATACTGGACTCAAATCTGGTGGGACAAATTAAAAACAAATTACAATGCTGTAATAAGTCAAGCTGTCTTTGAAGAGTTATCCCATCCAGACTATCCAAACTCAAAACAAGCATTGAAACTTATAAAAAATATACAAGAAGTTACAATTGAAAATGAAATTAGAGAAATTGTTAACGTTTATATTCAAAAAGAATTAATGCCAAAAAATCCTTTTGGTGATGCGTTACATCTTGCATTAGCATCATATCATAAGTGTGACTATCTTCTTACATGGAATTGTAAGCATATAGCGAACCCAAATAAATTCAGACAGATTCGAATTTGCAATAATTCAATGGGTCTATATGTGCCAACATTAACCACACCAAACCAGATGATAGGAGATTATTATGATTAATAATTCATTTATTGTAAAGGAAACAAGAAAAGTTCGTAATTCAATTTCAAAAAGATTTGACCATCAACCTGAAAAATATATTGATTACTTAATTTTGAAACAACGCGATAAAAAAAATAAAGGTAATGAGACTATTATTCAAAATAGCTAAAAGGTTTTGCGCCAACACTTTCATACTTGGTTAACGCACGAAATACAAGACATATATGATGTTAAACAAAATGATGTTAAACAAAATGATCGCCCGCTACAAGTCTGCATGTAAGCGATCAAAAGAAAATTTCTGTATAATTGTTTGTGTTAAGCTAATTGGCGGGGCTGTCATCAATTTTGCAGTTAGCGAGAACATTTTTCAACCTAAATACTAAGGTTCTTTGCATATACTATCATTATTGGTTATTGTAAAAAAAGCTATTGGTAATTGCATGTTCGGAACAAAAACACGATTTCGGAAGTTTGCAATAAAAAAGAATCAGTAACCAAATAAAATAATTAGAAATACAATATCTGTGTCAACCAGACACCAAAAGCTGAGCGGCTTTTTCAACAATTTTTTTTTCGGGGATATATTCTATTAATCAAAGCAAAACCTTTTTTGCTTTTGGTGCAGGTTACACTTGTTCATTATGTTAACCTTACTTGCCTATGTAAAGGTTAGAGCTATAAAATTTTTTGGTACAAAAATAATGTTAGACTTTTTAGGCATGCACTCTTTTTCCAACTTGTACATAGGCCCATAAAAAACAAACCTTATTATGTTTTAATTTGATTCAATACGTCTTAAATGAACCATGCAATATAAGACAATATGAAACATATGATGGTTTGTTTATAAATGACAACTCGTAATTATTTGATATTATCAAGTATATATAATTGGCACTCACTTTGCTATATCATGAATCAACTGAACAATAAACAAAGTGAGCAAAATGATGGACACTAGGATATTAATTGTTGAATCAGGCAATCTATTTACAAAGCTGCTGAGGAATCATAAATCAACAAAAGAATGGAAGATTTATCGTGCTTACACGCTAAAGGAAATTCTTCATTGTCTTGGTGGAGCTATCATTGATGTAATATTACTCAATCTTGTGGAATTAAAACAGAATGGCATCCTGATTTTAAAAAAAATTCTAAAGTTATCAATACCAGTGATTACAATCAATAGCGGCAATCAACTATCGCTTTCAATTGAGGGTATGAAGCTGGGTGTTTTTGATGATTTTTTGATGCCATTGAATCTTGATGCTTTATTAGACAGAATTGATGAAGCATCAAAAGCCAAAATCAAGGCAAAACAAAAGTTTCCGCTGATGGAACGAATTCAAAGCACTTTAGTTGCTGCAACATACGCGGAAGCTGGTGAAGCTGAGATAGCAAGAGTATTTTTAAAGGACAATAATGTCAAAGAAGAAAGGAGAATATCATGAAAGAAATGAAAGTTTTATTGGTTGATGATGAAAAAGAATTTGTAAAATCGCTTTCAGAGCGTATGCAAATAAGAGAGGTTCAATCCAAAGTTGCCTATGATGGCGATGAGGCTATCAAGTCCATGAATGATGACCTGCCTGATGTCATGGTTCTAGATTTGAAAATGCCAGGAATGGATGGTATGGAATTACTCAGACGAACAAAGAAAGCGTTTCCTGGTGTTCAAATTGTCATGCTGACAGGCCATGGTTCGGAAAAAGATGAACAGGAAGCCCGACGTTTGGGCGCATTTGAATATCTCAAAAAACCTGTATCAATAGGAGAGTTGATGAAAGCTGTTAGCGCAGCCTATCAATCAAAATTTGAAGATACGATGACAGCAGCTGCATTTGCAGAAGCAGGTGACTTTGAAACAGCCAGATCTATCAGCAAATCAAAATAACGATGATTATCAATTGAGAAGGGCATTTCTTTAATAGAATTGCCCTTCTACGAACCTGACATGATAAAAGGAGATGTGGATATGGCACATGAAGATATCATTTCCAGTCAACCAGGCATATTATCAAATAAATTGCTCTGGCTTATTACAGGCGCAATTTGTTTTTTGGTGATTGGTTTTATATTGCCAACACCCCAAAGCCTGGTTGATCTGTTAGTAAAACAACACATTGCGGAAAAAATGATTAACTGGCATATCGCAAACGATATTTCACATGCCGCATGGAAGGCCAAACTTGTGTTGGGTATGATCCCTATGGCAATTATCTATTTTGCAACAGAAGCACTTCCTATTGGGCTAGTGGGAATTTTAATGCCGGTTTTTGCTTATTTTTTTAAACTCTTACCCATGAAAATGATCGGACAAACCTTTGCAGGCGATGCACCATTATTTTTGCTGGGTGTACTTGCAATGGGTGTAACTGTCATAGGTGTAGGATTGCATAAACGACTCGCAACATGGATATTGGGCTGGACCAGTGGATTTACGCTTCCCATCATTGTATTATGTATTTCAATGTCAGTTTTGGGCGCTTTTATTTCGGCACATGCAATGGCAGCATTCATGGCTCCTGTAATGGCTGCTGTCTATATGGGAGCTGTTTCATCAAACAAAACACAAGGTGTCATTGAGCATGACCCGCAACTGGCAAAACTGTTGCTGCTTTCCTTGTGTTTTGCTTTAAATGTTGGTGGTGTTGGGTCTCCAGCTGCAGGCGGAAGAAATGTAATCATGATGGGATTTTGGTCTGATTACAATGTGCCCATGAGCTTTGGTCAATGGATGCTTTATGGCTTGCCATTATCGCCAGTATTGGGTCTGGCTGTTGCTTTATATATGTTGTTTGTTTTTAGAAATGTCAAAACAAAAGACTTAACACCTGGACTAAAGGCAATAAAGGACTCGACAAAAGAAATGGGAAAAATGAGTTATCAGGAAAATGTTGCATTTGGTATGATGATTCTCATCCTCATTTTATGGATTTTTGGTGGACATGATCTCGGTCTTGGCGGCCCTGCATTATTGGCATTAATTATCCCTGTTGTATTCAAAATTGCAGATTGGCGGAAAATATTGGCTGGAATATCCTGGGATGCCTGGTTTATGTATTGCGGTGCATTGACATTGGGTGCATTGTTAAAAGAAACCGGCGCTGCATTATGGCTGGCACAAATATTTCTGAATGGATTAAATTATATCGGTTTTGGTAAAGGTTTGGGATTGTGGATTGGCATGAGTTCATTTTCTGGTTTGATGACCAATTTTATGTCTGATGCTGGAACGACAGCACTTTTGGGCCCTATTGCTGTTCCCATGGGAATCATGAGTGGTGTTCATGGAGAACCCTGGGCCATTGGATTGGCAACAGCTTTTGCAACATCATTTGCACATTTTTTGATTGTCGGTACACCCAACAACGCCATTGTTTATGGTCTGGGTGTTTATTCAGATACCGGTCAACGCATGATCAGTCCCTTTGATTTTATCAAGTATGGCTTTGTATTGTGGATTATTTCCCTGGTGATTATGTGGATACTTGGATTCATGATATTGTTTCCGGTCGTTGGTTTCCCTGATGGACTTGTTGAAACTGCCAAATCTGTTTTAATGAGCCAATCACCTTAAATTTAAGAAACAACACAAAAATGGTTTGGCGACATAATAAACCATTCATGTGAAGGAGGGAATGATGAATACAAGAATACTTTTAGTTGACGATGAGATAGAATTTGTTGATACGCTGGCAGAACGTCTCAGAAATAGAGGTTTTCATGTAACAAGGGCCTTTGATGGCAATTCTGCTCTTGAAAAATTGAAAGAATTCAACTTTGATGTTATGATTCTGGATGTTCAAATGCCGGGCACAAATGGTATTGATGTTCTCAAGTCAGTCAAAAAATTGAAACCTTTAACTGAGGTCTTAATGCTGACCGGACATGGGACAGTAGAAACAGCTATTGATGGCATGAGACAGGGCGCTTTTGACTTTTTATTAAAACCATGTAAAATTGATCATTTATTGGATAAAATCAATAATGCCAGTCAACGAAAATGTGAACATGAAGAACGTATTCAAAAAGCAATGGTTGAAAAACTGGCAACCTCTCCCATGAGCGTTTTTGATAACCCTTAAAATAATCCAGAGGACGACGTTCTTTATTTAATAATTTTTTTACAGACATAATTTTGATTTTTAATATGGGGCGAACATAAAGGTTCGCCCCTACCTTGGTTTTGCTCATTAGGTTTGATACTGGTTTTTGTTCGAGGCTTTGGTCTGAGGCAAACATGTTCCCCCAACTTGAACATACGCCCTACGATATACCCGAAAATTTGTGAACGCATACTTAACATCTTTTCATTTAACCTCAACGAAAATGGATTTTCAATGATCAAAAAGCATTATCAAATAATTATTTGCCTGGTCATCATAAGTTCGTCCATCCAATTTTTACATGCCTCCACTCGATCCGCTCAAACCAGAATTCCAACAAATCAATGGGCTGTAAAATTAATGCCGGGAATAAATCCTGATCTTGTTGCTCAATCAATTGGTGCTGTTAACAAGGGGATGGTTGCCCATTTACAGGATACCTATGTTTTTGTGATACCTGAATCTTCAACATTAACACAGCGGACTCGCAAACGTGTCCAAAAAAATACAAATGTTGTATGGATGCAGCAACAGGTGAAACGATGGCGCTTTCTTCGCACTATTCCAAATTTCAATGATCCAATATTTCCAAACCAATGGCATTTATCAAATACTGGACAAAATGGCGGCACACCAAATGAGGATGTCCATATATTACCCGCATGGAATGAGGGTTTAAGCGGAAAGAATATTGTTATTGGCATTGTGGATGATGGCCTTCAATATGATCATCCCGATCTTTCTGACAACTATTTATCTGCATTGAGCTATGATTTTAATGATAATGATACGAATCCCTACCCTTTTTTGGGTGACTGGTTTGGAGATGGACATGGAACATCAGTTGCAGGCGTTGCTGCAGCACAAGAAAATAATGATGTTTGTGGTGTCGGTGCTGCCTATCAGGCTTCCCTGGCTGGAATTCGATTGTTGGCTTCTGACGTAAGTGATGCTGAAGAAGCCAATGCCTTGTCGTACAAAAGAAATCAAATCCATATTTACAACAATAGCTGGGGACCTTCAGATGGTGGTGGCCCTGAAGGCCCTGGACCATTGACACTTGCAGCGATTGAAGACAATATTCATCATGGACGCAATGGCCTGGGTAATATCTATGTCTTTGCCGCTGGCAATGGTTTGCAATATAATGATAATGTCAATATGGATGGTTATGCCAATCTCAGATACGTTATTGCTGTGAGTGCTGTCAATCAATATGGTACACAAAGTTACTATAGTGAACCTGGTGCATGCATACTTGTTTGTGCATCCAGTGAAGGTCGAGACACAGGTATATATACCACAGATTTGATGGGACAATTTGGTGATGCTTCTGGAGATTGCACAGGCTTATTTGGCGGAACATCGTCTGCCGCGCCATTGGTTTCAGGTATTATCGCTTTGATTCTCGAGAAAAACCCTGAATTGACCTGGCGAGATGTTCAACATATTTTGGTTAAAAGTGCGCAGCAGAATGATCCTGACGATACAGACTGGCAAGTCAATGGGGCAGGACATCATATCAATCATAAGTATGGCTTTGGTAGAATCAATGCCGCATATGCTGTTAATCTAGCGAAACAATGGCAAACTGTTTCCCAAGAAAAGACTTTTGCATCACAGAGTTTACTGCTCAATTTGTCGATTCCAGATAAAAATGACACGTCGCTTCAATCAAATATTGCCATACAGGCTGATCTGAGTGTTGAACATGTTGCTGTGATTCTGACAACCAATCATAGTTGCGCAGAGCAACTGGATATCGAACTGATATCACCTTCAGGCACATCAAGTATGTTGATGCAAAGTTATTCTGGAATTACAAGTTACGATGAATGGATGTTTACATCGACCAGACATTGGGGGGAATATTCTGATGGAACATGGATTCTTGAAATAAAAGACACAACACCAGGCTGTAGCGGCACTCTCAAGCAGTGGCAACTGTTTGTTTATGGAGAAGATCAAAATAACATAGTAAACCAATTGCCAATTGCTGAAACTGACTATATCAAATCCATAAAAAATGAGGCGATTGAAATTAAACCCCTTTTAAATGATTTTGATGCTGATAGAGATGCCTTAAGCATAATACAAATTTCTCAACCTGTTCATGGAAAAATTGTTGCATATGATGATTCACATTTAACCTACGTTCCAAATAATAACTATATTGGACGTGAAAAATTGATATACACAATCAGTGATCAACAAACGAACAATACTGGCATGATTATTATTGATATATTTGATTATCAATCTTTGATCAACAATCAATCCCAGCCCATTTCTGATAATGATCCGCGTGGTGTATTATCAGATATAAATATTCTTTCAGCAGGTAAAATCAAGGGAATAAATATGCAAATACAGATCGCTCATGGTGCAATATCAGATCTGTCAGCATACCTGATATCTCCCAATAACGACCATTTATTATTATTTTCCAACCTGAATACATCACAATCCTACTTGAACCTTAAACTAAGCAGCATATCAGGCATACCTTTTGATGATGCTGCTTCACCATACGATATAACTTATTTGATATCAGAATCATTCAAATGCATTGAGAATATTAATGCTGTCGGCCAATGGCAATTATTAGTTATTGATAACAAAGCAAGTAGTACAGGGATATTGGAAAACTGGCAAATTCAAGTGCTATATGATACAATCGACAGTACTGCAAAACCAGAAATTCGATCCGATCAATTTCATACCTATCCCAATATGCGCCTTTGCATGAGTGTGCTTGCAAACGATGCTGATCCAAATGGACAAAAGCTAAGCATTCAATCCATAGAACAGCCCAATCATGGCAGTGCCTTTATTGATGAATGCGGCATCACCTATCAACCGGCACCAAATTTTTCAGGCATTGACACATTAAACTATTATGCAGTGAATGCAAGCGGTCAGAAAGCAATGGCAGATGTTGAAATCATTGTGGCAAGTGATCTGGCATTGTCCTTTGATGGTGTAAACGACTGTGTTTCTTGTGGAAAACCGGATGTTCTGAATATTCAAAATCAATTGACTATTGAATTATGGATTCATCCAAAAAGCTATGGAGAGTTGGATATTCAAGGATTTGGACGGATAGTTGATAGAGAAAAATATCTTTTATTTCTCAATGAAAGTGGTCGTGATGATTATGCAGATCATAGTCTAATGTTTGCAATTGAACATCCATCAGGTGATTTAATCATGGGTAATACGCCATCAGACTCAATTCAATTAAATGAATGGCAACATATCGCGGCCAGCTATAACAGCCAGACCCATGCGATGAATATATATATCAATGGATACCAACAATCTCTGTTCTATCCATTTCAACGTCCCTATGATTCAATCGCCAACACGCAGTCCAATACTTTTTATATTGGCGAATCCAATAATAAAAATCGTGCTTTTCAGGGTATGATGGATGAAATTCGAATCTGGAATATTATCCGATCTGCCGATGATATTCTGTCAAGTATGAATCAATCTTTTTCAAACATACCAGAAGGTTTGGTTGCATATTGGCCAATGCATTCCTTTGAATCCTATTTACAAGATATGACCCGCAATGAAATCCACTGCAGAATGCAATCCCCCAAATGGGTTCCTGGCGTTACTCAATGGGAAATACCAACCATATGGCCAAAAAAGGATACAATTTATACAAAAATGAACACTTCTGTGACTTTTCAACCATTAGAAAATGATGGTCTGGTTGAAAATCCAGAAGCAATTGTTGTCTCTCCCTATCAAATAAATGCAATGGGCCAGATAAAAGTTTTGCCAGATTTTTCAATATCATACATTCCTGATACAGCATTTATGGGGTCAGACTTATATGAATATACAATTATTACAAATGATGGATATGTTTCAAGCGCTTTGATTGAAATCCATGTGGTTTCTGATTTTTCGTTGCATTATAAAAATAGAAGCGATTTCGTTTATGCGACAAATTCAAACAAATGGGTGTTGAATGATGCATTAACAATAACTGCCTGGATACGACCAGATGATACCTCCTCACCCAATGATATGCAGGAAGACTATATTGTCGATAAAAAGGTATTTTCGCTATTTATTAATCACAAAAACAGCACCTATTACTTTGATAATTCAGTGGTGTATTGGCGTGAGCAGGCAGATGGTTTATGGTATGCTGCCAGCACACCCGACTATTCAGTTGAATGGCAACAATGGCAGCATATTGCCATTGTTGATGACAACAATGGCATGGTAAACATTTATATCAATGGTGAACCACAAAGATTATTGGAAAATGGCACCTATTTTAATAAACGTGCGCCACATACCCTTTATGCATTCATTTTGGGTAATGCCGCTGATTTACAGCATGCATTTCAGGGCAATATTGATGAAGTGTACGTGTGGTCTGAAGCGCGAACGCAAAAACAAATTCAGCAGTCCATGTATTCATGTTTTCCAGGTGGTTCAAATTTTTTGCTTGCATATTGGCCAATGACTGATTCTGAAAACAAGTTATTGGACCATTCGAAAAATGCCTTACATGGAACAATTTCTGGTGCTTATTATATGGAAGGCGTACTGCAGCGATATTCTGTTTCAATAAACACCATTATTTCCAGCCTGTCTCAAATGAATGGAATCAATGAACTGCCTGTTTGTATGGATGATTATAATCACGATCTTGTTTTAGGCATGGAGGAAATTTTATTCCTATTGGATTATCTGGGAGAAAATTATTAGGAAGCATATCTAGTCATCATCTTCAGTCATTTTTAAATCTGTAATATCCTGAATAGATCCTATCAAACCTGACGGCCTGCCCTTTTCATCAGCAACTGTCGCATGGTTCATAATTACAGTAAACATTTCGCCATTGGAGCGTTGAAATTGGGTTTCAAAGGATTGAAAACCTGGTTCATTAAGCAGCATTTGTTCTTTTTCATAATAAAATGCAGCCAGTTCTGATGACATGATGTCATCAAAAGATTTTCCGATAATTTCTTGTTCATCCATGCCGATTAATGCTTGAAATGCCACATTGCATTGTTGAAATCGAAGTTTTTCGTCTTTAACGAATACTGGATTAGGAATGGTTTCCATGAATGAATTCAATACGCGAATTTGCTGCTCCAATGATCGTTCCGCTTTTTTTCTTCGAACGATATTGGCAAAAAGGATTAATACCACACCCAGTAAACAAACAAATACCAGAGATAAGGTTCCAATCAAATGGCGGTATTTATAAAAAAATGTAGTGGGTTTATGGGTGATTACACTGCCACCCGGCAAATCAGCAAAGCGAATTTGAAATCGTTTCATCTGTTGATAGTTAAAAATATAGCTGTTGGGACTTTTTTGTATTACAGGAATGCTGTCTACTGATGTTCCATTTAAAATTTTATTGACTATATCTGCTGCCAGTCTGCCTTGTATCAGGCCATTGATCATTTTTCCACCCAATATGCCATTGGCTTTGGGATAATACCATGATGTGTACAATGGTGCTTTAAGGTAGGATTGAAATATATTAATAATTCCTGCCGGTGAATACTGATTTTTTTGCGTGTCTTCAGCAAAATGAAGAAAAATGACAATACTGTTTTCTTGAATTTTTTTGACACGTGTAATCAGGTCTGAAATTGAGTCGGGCACAATCTGAGTTAGCTTGATCGCAGGTGAAATTTTTTGAACAACTGATTTTAATCGTTCAAGTCTGGATATTCCAACTGATGTTTGATCACTGATGGCAACAACTTGTTTGGCATCAGGTTGAAATTGTCTGGCCAATACATACGTTTGTTCCAAATCATCAGCTTCCATAATACCGGTAACCCCTTTGGGTATTGTGATATCATAGTTTTCAATCCCGCAAAACACTATTGGCACTTGGGGGAATAAAGAATGCCTGTTTTCCATCACAAATTGTAAGGCAAGATCGTCACATGCAATAATGGCATCCAGTTTTGTGCTTCCATATCGGCGTACATAGAGTTCTCTTAGTATGACAAATGAATCATTAATAGAGTGACGTTTGATATCCATATATTCAATATATAATTCCATGCGTGCATCAATTGGTAAGACTGACTCAATACCATTTAGAATGGAATCACTCATATCATCACCCTTGTGAGACGCATTTAAAATGAGAATTTTTTGTGTTGAGGCAGCGTAAGAAACTTGAATCATGCTCATAAAGCAGGTTGTCCATATGAAAAGCAAGGGAATAAAAAATTTTGACATATTCATCTCCAAACAAAAGATATATGATCGTCCAAATTTGGTTTTTCTTCGCATCTTTATTGCCTTGAAAGGACATAATATTAAAATTTGCATCCTTTCATATTGGACGAAAACGAGTGAATACTTTAACCAAATCTTGATTGACTATTTTTCACTATTTCATAAAAAAATTCATAACACGATAATAGATTGTTTTTCAAGTCAAATATAAAATATTTTGATGAACATAGTGCCCTTCGGCAAATTTTAGATTAGCCCTAACTTTTGTGCGTCTTCGGAAAGCCTGTTTGATGTTTGCTTCTAGTACAGTCCCGCTTGCTAACGCGCGCGGCTCAGATTAAAAGCTGCCGAAATTTTCTGAGCCGCGCGCGTTAGCAAGCGGAATTGCATTTGAACCAATATAAAGCAAGATTTTGTTTTCCGATACATGAAACATAAGCGGAAATGAATTCAATTGCAATCATGGTTGTTTTACAATATTTGCGATAATAGGTACTAGACAGGGTAGTGCCCAAAATCTTCAGCATTCAAACTTTGAAGGTAGTTCAGCCATTTTTTGCCTTCATCACTTTTATCAAGTATTTTCTGTTGATTGGAACTATATGTAAATGCTTTTTGAGGTAAAGACTCCTGAAAGACAGTTTCACTGGCATAAATAGGAGAATTGAATTTAATCGCCAGGGTAATGGCATCACTCGGACGGGCATCCAGGGAAAATACATAATCTTGTGATGAAAAATAAATTCTTGCATGATAAGTGTTATCAACAATGTCAGATATTTCAATTTTTTGTATTTGCATTTGCATGAAAGACACAAAATTTTTAAATAAATCATGTGTCATGGGTCGATCATAATGCATTTGTTGAAGGCTTGCAGCAAGCGGGGTTGCTTCCAAAACACCGACCCATATGGGCAAAACTTTTTGGCCGGTTTTTTTATCTTTTAGTATAATGATCGGACTGTGATTGGTTTGATCAACAGCAATTCCATATATTTGCATTTCGTGTGACATGATTATCACCTCATGAACATAATGCCTTTCGGCAATTATTAGATTGGGCGCATTCAAAAAAATGGGGCATTTTTCTTAGCCCTGAAAGGGCGTTATATACCAGCCCAAGGCAACGCCCTGGGAAAATATCAAAAAGAGTCTTAAGCCCTGTAAGGGCGCCACATAAATGTGCTACCTATTATTATTGTTTTTTTGTGTGTCGCCCTTTCAGGGCTCAAATCATTGTAATGTCTTACCCAGGGCGTTGCCCTGGGCTGGTATATTGCGCCCTTTCAGGGCTAAGAAAATGCCCCCTTTTTTAGAATGCGCCCTATTAGATTGGCCTAACTTTTAAGCCAATTTTTATATTTATAAGACTGTTTCTATAATATTTTTGTTTTTCCGATACATTCAAATATGCTGCTTGCAATTATCTGATAATATGATTATTTATGCAGGTAATGATGATACAAACACTTTAATTTTATCTGGCTCATTTTTTCAGATGAGGCATGGTTAAAAAAATAGTTATTCTTGCCAATCAATTTCTTATTAATCAAATAATTAAAGTATGTTACTTGTTTAAATTCTTTGTATCAAATTTATATTAATTAATAAAACTCAAAACATATGTCAAGTATTAATCATTATGATGGAGGATTTAATGGAAAATCAAGATTTAATTTATGAGGTAAAAGATTCGGTTGCCTGGATTACAATTAATCGTGTTCCACAAAGAAATGCAATCAGTTTGGCGGCCATTGACTTGTTCTTGGATGCACTGGTGCAAGCAAAGGATGATTCTGATGTTCGTGCAGTTTGCATTACAGGAAATGGAGATAGAGCCTTTTGTTCTGGAGCCGATCTTGGTGGATCTATGCAATCAATGAACGAGCAATCTGCTCAAGAATCCTTTCAAAAGTATTCTGATTTGCTTTTTCAGTTGTCAACATTTCCAAAACCAACTGTGGCAAAAATCAATGGCTACTGTCTGGCTGGGGGAACAGGTTTTATGTTGGCATCAGATATTGTCATTGCGCGAAGTGATACAAAATTTGGTACACCTGAAGTCAATGTCGGTTTATTTCCAATGATGATTGGCGCATTAATCTTTCGTAATGTCCCAAGAAAAAAAGCAATGGAAATGATTTTACTTGGAGAAAAAATAACATCAAGCCAGGCTTTGGATATGGGCATGCTTACCCGCATTGTACCCTATGAACAGTTAGATTATGAAGTCGATAAGATTCTTCAAAAACTTTGCAAAAAATCCCCTTTAAGCATAAAAATGGGGAAACAAGCATTCGTTGAGGTTGAACAAAAGACTTTAAAAAATGCGATTGATTATTTATCTCAAAAATTGATTGAAGTGTTGTCAACTGAAGATGCAATTGAAGGTATTTCCGCTTTTTTGGAAAAAAGGACACCTGTTTTTAAGGGAAAATAATTGTAAGAATATATCTGGCATCTCCAAACCTATATCAAACCTATGTACGAGGATATCAGATACCTGCATTGGTTTAGAACATCGGTTTTTGTTCAAAGGGCGAACATAAGGTTCGCCCTTCATTGGTTTTGGACATTCTAAAATTTTCGATTACAAAGATCGGATTTCTTGGCGCATAAAAACCACATAAGAAATTGCAAAACAAATCATCGACGCAGCAATCAATGTAATCATGTAAGGTAATACAATTAAGGTACTTTGCATTAAGGGTAAAGGGCCTGAAAATCTGGACATGGATAATCGTTCCATCATACCAACTTGAATAAATGATCGGGTTGTGCGTCTCATAGGATCAATAATTGTTGCTGTTGAATCTGTATATAGCTGTAAAGGTGAGGTCAATGCAATGGCTTTTTCTATTTTAGATTTCAATACCATCATTCCAGAGTCATTCATGGCATCTGGAACCAGCGCACTGGCAACAGCATTTGCCCCCAAGTATATAAAAAAGGAAAAAAAGATCCAAAAGGCCAATGCTGCCAGTGCAGATGTGGCAACATTGCGAAAAATAATGGAAAATAGTATTGCAATCCCTAGCCAAAACGCCAGATAAAAAATGCTGATAATCACGTAAATCATTAATCTTAAAATTTCTTCAAGCCCAGGAACCACGCCGATCATTGCCAGCCCCAATCCGGTAACAACAAGGATAATTGAAACGATCATTAGAACAATAATTGTCAGACCGGCCAAAAACTTACCATTGATGACTGAATCTCGATAAATGGGTTGAGACAAAAGTTTACTCAATGTACCTTCATTTCGCTCACGATTAATTGTGTCAAAACCAAGCATCAATCCAATTAGCGGTCCAAAAAAAGCGATGAATTGAACCAATGAAAACTGAACCCCAGATGATGTAAACATAAGCAAAAATACAAATTTGGGCTTGGCAACACCTTCAAGATTGTTGGCCAGGTTTAAGCCAGCCATGTATGCTGTAATCAAGCTCACCATTGCAATTAGCGCAAACAGAATAAGAAACCGATTGCTTGTAAAATGATCAGACAATTCTTTTTTGTAGATAGTAATCATGCCATTCATACATCACCTTCCTGAAAATATTTCATATAAAGGGCTTCCAAAGTATAGGATTCTTTGCCAACCCCCAATTTTTCCTCAGCCAGACGATCCATCTCTCCACAGGCAACCATTTTACCATTAATCATTATCCCAACCCTATCACATATTCGCTGCACTTGATACAGCAAATGGGAGGATAGTAAAATGGTCATTTTTTTCTCCTGACTCAACCATTGAATCAGATCAATAATTCGATTGGTCGTGTCAGGATCAAGCCCCAATGTGGGTTCATCCAGAAAAGCGATTTTGGGCGATTTAACCAAAACTTCAGCAATTCCAAGGCGTTGACGCATTCCCCTTGAGTATGCAGATATCAATTTTTGTTGGGCATTTTCAAGCCCAACAGTCTGAATGGCTGAATGGATCTGTTCTTTGGCAATATCTTCAGGGATGCCATTCAAATCAGTAATGAATTTCAAAGTTTGGAAAGCGGTTAAATCGCGATAAAATCCCATGTTTTCCTGAAGATAACCAATATGACGTTTTACATTGATGGCATCACGTGTGGGATTTATTCCCATCACATCAGCACTACCTGCAGTCGGTTCAGTCAAGCCCAACAACATCATCAGCGTTGTTGTTTTGCCAGCACCATTGGGACCTAAAAAGCCAAATATTTCACCCTCATGAACCGAGAATGTCAGATAGTACACTGCGGCCTGTTTGCCATAGTATTTTGTCAGATCTTGGGTTTGTATGATTGCTTTTGGTTCCATTTTTATCGTCTACCCATGCGTTGAAATATGAATGAAAGTCCTGAAATTACAACCACAATAATAAAAATGCCTATCCATGCCCATGAGGATGATGCTTTTACTGTAATTCGAAACTCAATATTTTTGTCCATTTTTTCGCCCTCAACGCTTACACTCACTGAATAATCACCAACCAATGCATCATCATAGGGTTCAACCATTACCTCAACTTGCTTCATGTTATTGGGTTCAAGGAATTCAATCGCTTCAGGTTCAAAACTGACCTTCCAATTTTCTGGTTTAAAAGACATAAATTTAATGTTGTGCTGGTCTGCCGATCCAGTATTTTTAACATAAATTGAAACAGTCGATTTTTTTCCTGCCCGAGCATCCAGCGAAAGCAATCCTGAAGCTGTACCTGTTTCAATATCGTATGTACCGGTTAGAATGACTTTTAATTCGGCTTCAGCCTGCGCATCACCGGATTGAACCAATATATTGATTGGATATTCACCAATTTGTGCTGATGAGGGTGGTTTGACTTCAACTGCCACTGATGAATTCTGACCAGATTTGATACGAAGACTTGAAATGTATTTACTTTCATAAGCGGGTTTAAAATTAATATCCCAGCCATCAGGGCCACGTGCTGATAAGTCAAAAATGGAATCCTTATCCAATCTGTTATTTACATCCATAGAAAATTCAAATTCGCCATCTGTTGGCCCACGTAGTTCAGGATAGGAAGTCGATATACGTACCCCTGTATCAGCATCTTTGGAACTGGTCTTTTCTATCACAGTCACATGAACCGGTTGACGTAAACGAAATTGACCATCCATTGTGCTGGCAATGATTTCAAATGCATATTTTCCGGGTTTGACAGTTTCATTGGGGATCGCTTCAAAAGTCAGGTTTTTATCCTGCATCGCAGGAACGTATACATCAGAAACCTGAAATTGATAGGTTTTAATTTTTGTTGTCCAATCTTTGGGTTGTCGGACCACTTGAATGTGAACACTTTCATTGGAACATCCTCGGTTATAAATAACGACTTCCATACTCACTGTGTCTTCACGTTCGATTGTAATGCCGGGGTATTCAATACCCATTTCCAGGGATCGATTGTTTTGCGGACATTGTGATTCAGCATATGCATGACTGTTCACAATCATAACAGTCATAATACTAAGGATCAGGTTGCGCAAGCAACATTTTATCATGATAAACCTCCTTCTATATGTATTAATTACTTTCTCTTATTTTTACTAATAATCCACATTTTTCGCTTGTCAAGGGGAGATAGATTTATTGTCAATGCTTGGTTAATTTTTTTCATTTCAGAGAATTCGACCTGAGATGATGATGTGAATTTAAATTTGGAAATGTTTATCTCGAAAAAAAACCGACATCAAACCTAATATAATATCTTTTTTTTATTTTTTTTATTTTTTTTTGTAAGAATTTTATTTTTTTTGTGTCTATATAAATAGGAGTATATTTTTTTTAATAATGAATGAATGATTAAAAAACTGATTATGGTGTGCGCTGAAAGACTAAATATGTATGTGTCACTCTTTCAGGGCTAAAGCATTGTTTGGTTCAGGGTCTAAGCTGTCAAGCTAAAACAAACGATCGTTCTCTCAGGCATCAGGTCATTTCGATTTGAAAAATTAATTGCGCATCGCCTGACAGCTATAAAGGTTTGCCCTGCTTACCCTGGCATTAATCAAGAATAATAAGAAAAAAGAATCTCTATCGTATGGCGGCATAAATATTGCTTAATTCAGGATATATTTCATATATAAATGTCTGCTGAATGATATAAGCTGTATCATAGATATTATAGCAAACCAGTTATTATCTGTGAAACAAATAGCGGTCACAGAAAGGACAATATATGTTTTTCAGAAAAAAACATAATCAATTAATTGGTCTGGATCTCGGATCTCATACGATTAAATATTGTGAACTTATTGAAAAAAAACGCATCTGGATATTGAAAGGCTTTGGCATGAAAACAATTCCGCGTGATATTATTCAAGAAGGTATGGTACGCGATCCTGAAGTTTTGGCTAAGGAGATTGAATTCTTATTAAAGCGACATAATGTTACAGAAAAGAATGTGGCGATTTCTGTATCTGGTTTTTCTGTTATCGTAAAACGCATCACCATGTCGCAAATGACTGATGCTGAACTTCGTTCCCGAATCAATTATGAAGCAGAACAATATATCCCTTTTGATATCAATGATGTTAATTTAGATTTTCAAATTTTGGGTGATGGAGAAAAACCAAATACCATGAATGTCGTTCTGGTAGCTGCGAAAAAAGATATGGTTATTGACTATATCAGCATGTTAAATTCTGTGGGGCTCAATGCAGCTATTATTGATGTAGATTGTTTTACGCTTCAAAATATTTATACGCACAATTATTCAAGCGAGGAAACTGTTGCACTCATTGATATTGGCGCAAGCAAAACAAATATTAATATTATCCAGGGAAAGCAATCCTTACAATTGAAAGATTTATCAATTGGTGGCGATACTCTGACGCAGGATATACGCAATCGAATTGATTGTTCTTATGAAGACGCTGAAGAAATCAAATTTTTGGGTCAATCAGATCTGATGAGCCAGGAGGATTTTCAAGATGTGAAAACATCGGCACTCCAGTATTGGATTTCAGAATTTAAACGCACCATTGATTCATTTGTAACTGCCAATCCGGATAAAATGATTTCCAAAGTGCTTCTCAGTGGTGGTTCATCAAATATCAGCGGCTTTTATCAATCAATGACTGAAGAACTTAAAATCCCTGTGGAACCTCTAAATCCATTTCAAATGTTTGATATGTCATCATCAAATCTTGATCCAGAATTTATCGCAAAAGTTGCACCACAAGCATGTGTGTGCATGGGATTGGGCATTCGAAGAGCAGGTGATAAATGATACGAATTAATCTTCAAACTGAAAAACAAAGCTATGGAAGAATCGAAAATCTGATTTCTCAAATTATTCTATTTGCGCTTTCTCTTCTTTTAATACTGGGATGCTTGCAATATTATCATTCCATTTTACAAGAAGATATTGTTGCTCTTGAACAAGATGCCCTTAAAAAGCAGTCGCAAATCAATCGCTATAAAAAAACAATACAAAAAGTGAATGCCCTAAAAAAACGTATCAGCACCATTGACAAAAAATTGTCCATTATCAAGCAATTGTCTTTTCAACGAAACAATGCCATCTTTTTGCTTAATGCAATAACAGCGTCTGTAATTTCCAAGCGTATGTGGTTTTCAAGTATACTTTTTGAATCTCAAAATGTAAAAATTCAGGGCCTTGCAATGGATGAAAGAACTGTAACAGATTTTATGAAAAAATTGGAAGAAACCAAAAACTGGATTTGGATCTCTGATACCTTTATTAACGAACTTAAAAAGAATCATGTTGCAGAATCCATTTTGAAAAAAATGTCTCATTTAAAGAATTATCAATACTTTGAAGATCAAGAATTTGAATATATTCTAGAAATCGTTCTCGGTGATCAGTTAACTGAAAAAGATAAAAATATCATTATGAATCAGGCAATCACCCCATATTTTACTGAAGTCAGATTGATTTCAACCACCAAGCGAACCATTGAAAAAGATACACATCTCACAAGCTTTATTATTGATTGTTTACACAAAACACTTTAGGACACGTCATGAAGGATTATATTGATAAAATAGCTGAAATATTTGAAAAATTACATGTTTTATATCGTATACTCATTGCGATCGGTATTATTGTGCTATGGATAGTTGCGTATCTTTTTCTTTTCATTATGCCTCAGTTTGAGGAAATAGAGTCACTGAATCAAAAAAATAAGGCACTTCAAACTCAATTGACACGTTCAATACTCAAAGCACGAAAACTCAGTCAGGTTCAACAATTAGCCGCTGATGCTGAAAAACGTTTTGATCAGGAAAGACGTGTATTACCAGAAAATGAAGAAATGCGACGTCTCTTAGAAAGTGTGGCACGATTAAAACAAGAATCTGGACTCACATTTACATTATTTAAACCAGAAAAAGAGGTTGTAAAGGATTTCTATGCTGAAATTCCCATTTCAATGAAATTAACAGGTCATTTTCACAATGTTGGCGTTTTTTTTGACAAACTTTCAAAACTGTCAAGGCTGGTTCATATTGATAACTTCAGAGTTATCCATGCAGAATCGGCTGATGATATGTCTTTAGTGGAAGTTACATGTCAGGCAATTGCATATAAATTTATAAAAAAATAAGTATGATTGAAAACTATGAAAAAACAAAATCAACCATATCTTATACTGATGTTTATTGGACTTTTTTTCATGATGTCATGTCATGAACCTGAGAAAAAATCGACACCCGAAATTTCTCCCAAAATAATTCGTCAAAAGGTTATGCTTGCAGCTCAAGCACAACCGGCAACAACGAAGAAAGCAGAATCGACTTCAATTACAGTAAACAATTTAGAAGAAAAGCTGGTTTCAAAAGAAATTATTAATGACAAAGAAAAAACTGATCCAACACAAAAAAACAATAAAATAACAGCCAGTTCTTCCAAAAGGATCGAATCTGAAAATAATCCGCAGCAGGAAAAAGCATCACCCAAACCCCACGCAGACAAAGAATTGGATAAGTCCATGCCGCCTTCTGAAACAGACATGGATATGCTTTTGGAAAAATTGGCTCCTAAACCTTTTAATTATCATCCTCAAGGAAAAGTGGACCCTTTTCTTCCGCTTATCGCAAAAAAGAAAACGACAACACCAACGAAGACTGATACTGTTCAACGAGAAATACAAAAAAAAAGGACACGTATTTTAACTCTTTTAGAAAAATATGACCTGAGCCAATTAAGATTGACTGCTGTCATGAAAACATCAAAACAGGATTTGGCAATTGTTGAAGTCAGCTCAGGTCGCGGTTTTGTTGTCAGAACCGGAACCCGTATCGGACTGAATTCCGGCCGTGTAGTGGATATATTATGGGATAGAATTATTGTACAAGAAACGAAAGAAGTCATTGCCGGAAAAAAAATTTATGTTCCCAAAGATATGAAACTTAACAAACCTGTTAGTGAGAATTAATATGAAAGCAAATGATTATTCAAAATGGCAAAGATTGCTGTTATTTACAGCACTTTTATTCTTTATTAATGGGTGCATGACTACTGGTCAAACACCCCTTGATGATACAGAATCACCGCCTGATGATCAAAAAACTGTCCAAAATACCATTACATCAGTAAGTATCAGCGGAAATCAGGTGGTTATTCAATCGGATAATAAATTGACTTATACATCTGTAAAGCATATTGTCCCAAATCCGGGCATTGTGTTTTATTTTCCAGATACCATCCTGAAACAGGTCAAAGATATCAACGATACTGGCAACAAAATTGTAAAAGCCATAATGGTGCGTCAACAAGATCTTAATGGGCCTTATTCAAAACTTGAATTGGTTTTATCCCAAGACACGACATATAACACCACACAAAATGGGAATCAACTTTTGATAGAATTTGATAGCACAGATTATGTTGAAGAATCTTCTGAAACAATACAAAAGTTAGATACTTTAACCCTGGAGCCATCTCAGCCAGTGACAGTGGTAACAGAACAACCCAAACAATCTGATACAAATCTCTCAAAGCAGCTGGAAACAGAGCAACCTAAACAAGAAACCTCAAGTTTTTCAATTGAAACAACCCCTTTTTCTAGAAATGCCCTGATACAAATTCATGCAATTAATCCCATTGATGATTATAAGTCATCGGTAATTACTGATCCGCCTAAAATTGTATTTGATTTATTTGATATCCAGAGTCCAGATAGAAACATGACTTTTTCAGTGGATGATAATCCATTTGTCAAAGCTGTGCGGACATTTCGATATCCCAAACGATTACGTGTGGTTATCGATACAGTGCCAGATTATGTCTCATCATTTCAGGCATATCCTTCAGATGAAGGTCTTTCGGTTTATGTGGGCTTGGACTTGCCTGCAAAAGAAGCCAAGGAGATGCTGGATATTCCTGCTACACCCATTCTCAAACAAGCACCTGTCATGACGACACCACCACAAAATGAGCTTATAACTTCTGGATTTCAAGAAAAATCTCCTGTGATAGAACCCCCATCAACAATTCAGAACGTTGACACGACTCCTGACAAACAATTATCAACAGATGAATCAATTGATTCTAGTGATTCAAGTGTTCAGGCAACTGCTGCACCAGCGCCTGATTTTCAATCGGTTTTTCAGTCACCAGTACCCCAACCAGCTCCTCCCAAGATGGCACCCGCACAACCTGATCAGACTGTTACATCCCAATCTGTTGTTTCAGCACCGAAAACACCAGATATGTTGACAAAACATCTGACGCAGCAATATCATGATTTATCATTTATACAGCCATCAACCATGATGGATTCATATGTGCAAAAAGGGAATAAACAAAAATATACTGGTGAAAAAATCGCCATTGATTTTTATGAAATAGACATTAAAAATGTTTTTCGAATATTAAGAGAGGTTAGCGGCCAAAACTTTGCCATTGATAGTGATGTTTCGGGAAAAGTGACCCTTACATTAAAAAAACCAGTGCCTTGGGATCAAATTCTTGATCTGGTTTTAAAAATGAATAAACTGGGCATTACATACGAAAATGACATTATTCGTATCTCCAAGATGTCTACTATTCAAAAAGCCCAGGAAGAACGTATTGCAAAAATTGAAGCTGAATTTAAAGCAGCCAAGAAGCGCGAAGAATTATTGGAGCCTGTTTTGACACACTATATACCGGTCAACTATGCGCGTGCAACAGATTTAACCAAACATCTTGAAAAAATAACCTCAAAAGAACGTGGATCCATCAGTGTTGATGATCGTACAAATATGATTATCATCACTGATGTTAAAGAAAGAATTCAGCATGCACTGAGTGTGGTTTATAATCTGGATAAACCAAATCTTCAAGTGATGATTGAAACGCGCATTATTGAAGTGACCAATAATTTTTCAAGAGATATTGGCGTGAATTGGAGTGGGACTATTGGTGTTCAACCCGGGGATGCCGCAGCAGGTGTTGGACCGCAAAGAGGTTATGATGTATTGGGTGGAACATATGGCTACAATTGGGCTGTCAATTATCCGGCTGCTGCAAACAGTAACATTGGCATCAATTTTAGACGTTTGAGCGGTTTAACACCATTTACACTGGATGCACAATTATCTGCAATGGAATCCAAAGGTGAAATTCGAATATTAACATCTCCTCGAATTGTGGCACTGGATAACAAGGAAGCCACCATTGAGCAAGGTCTTGAATATCCTATTAACACATTGGATGAAAAAGGGAATACAATCACAGAGTTCAAAGATGTCGATTTGGATTTAAAAGTCACACCCCATATTACACAAGATGGCCGTGTCAGCATGCTTATTGATACATCGAAAAATGATTTGGGCCCGGTCGTCAATGGCAAACAATCTTTTCAAAAGAAACAGGCCAAAACAGAACTTCTGGTCAATGATGGCGATACTGTGGTTATTGGTGGTATTATGAAAACTGTGCGGAACACGAGTCGAAGCGGTGTTCCTCTATTGTCCCGGCTGCCAATTATCGGCTGGTTATTCTCAACACACTCAAAAAGTGATGACAAGGAAGAGTTGATTATTTTTATTACGCCTAAAATTATTAAAATGGAAAATAAATCTTTGGTTAAAAAAATGACCGATTGATAATTGGACGATAACTGAAATCAAATACATTTGCGTCAGCGCCTGACTTTGGGCTTTAATGTTTGATTCATGAAGGTAGGTAATAAATATTATGCCAGGAAAAACCAAGTTAGACGATAATATAACCCATAGAAGACACCTTCCACCCTGCCACCCTTTCTATGGTTGGCCCGCCCTATGTTAAATTGGAAAGTTATTTTTCGAGCATTTCTTAGCCAGTAAAATTTTACATAAGAGAGTATTGACATATAATAAAATTTAACATATGAATATAAGCATTTAATCTAAGGTATTGCCCTTATTTGTATATACGCCCATTAAAAGGGCGCATTTCAAAAAAGGGGGATTTTCTTAGCCCTGAAAGGGCCTTCATAAATGAATATATCGGAAAAACAAAATCCTGATTTATATTGGTTCAAGTGCAATGCCGCTTGCTAACGCGCGCGGCTCTGAAATTTTCGGCAGCTTTTAATCTGAGCCGC